>Ga0073909_10000009_pt1 | contig 78701 bp, 79 predicted proteins | sample Coa_R1_6_FD_66439 | JGI IMG/M metagenome (GOLD analysis project Ga0073909, IMG submission 66439) | Surface soil microbial communities from Centralia Pennsylvania, which are recovering from an underground coalmine fire. - Coalmine... | ecosystem: Environmental > Terrestrial > Soil > Unclassified... | reverse complement strand
CGGGCTTCGCCCACCTAGCTCTTGGATCCACAAGAACTAGTCGGGCTTCGCCCACCTAGCTCTTGGATCCACAAGAACTAGTCGGGCTTCGCCCACCTAGCTCTTGGATCCACAAGAACTGACTCGGTGCCGTATGCCGGGAGCCCGTCTCCCGGCATACGGACCGCTTCTCGTGGGCTCGGTCACGGACAGAGTTGACCCGAGCCGCCGGTCGGACCGGCACCCACGCGCACCTCATATAGCGGTCGTGCGCGAGAAAGAAGAAGACAGTGCTCATCGCACAGCGCCCCTCCCTCTCCGAAGAGGTCGTCTCCGAGTTCCGCAGCCGGTTCGCCATCGAGCCGCTCGAGCCGGGCTTCGGCTACACCCTCGGCAACACCCTCCGTCGGACCCTGCTCTCCTCGATCCCCGGTGCGGCGGTCACGAGCATCCGCGTCGACGGTGTGCTCCACGAGTTCTCGACGGTCCCCGGTGTCAAGGAGGACGTCACCGAGATCATCCTGAACCTCAAGGGCCTCGTCGTCTCCAGCGAGCACGACGAGCCGGTCGTCATGTACCTGCGCAAGCAGGGTGCCGGCGCCGTCACCGCTGCTGACATCGCGCCGCCGGCCGGTGTGGAGATCCACAACACCGACCTGCACATCGCCACCCTGAACGACAAGGGCAAGCTGGAGATGGAGCTGACCGTCGAGCGCGGCCGGGGCTACGTCTCGGCCCAGCAGAACAAGGCCGGCGACCAGGAGATCGGCCGGATCCCGGTCGACTCCATCTACAGCCCGGTCCTGGCGGTCCGCTACCAGATCGAGGCCACCCGCGTCGAGCAGCGCACCGACTTCGACAAGCTGGTCCTCGACGTCGAGACCAAGCACTCGATGGCCCCGCGTGACGCCATGGCCTCGGCCGGCAAGACCCTCGTCGAGCTGTTCGGTCTGGTCCGCGAGCTCAACGTCGAGGCCGAGGGCATCGACATGGGCCCGTCCCCGACCGACGCCGCCCTGGCTGCCGACCTGGCCCTGCCGATCGAGGACCTCGACCTGACGGTCCGGTCCTACAACTGCCTCAAGCGCGAAGGCATCCACACCGTGGGTGAGCTCGTCGGGCGCAGCGAGGCCGACCTGCTCGACATCCGCAACTTCGGCCAGAAGTCGATCGACGAGGTCAAGGCCAAGCTGCACGGCATGGGCCTGTCGCTCAAGGACAGCCCGGCCGGGTTCGACCCGAGCGCGCTCGCGGCATACGGCGACGCCTACGACGACGACCTCGGCGACGACGACCTGACGTTCGTCGAGGACGAGCAGCTCTGACCCACCCGCACCCGACCACCCGCAGGTCCTGCGGCGCGGTCAGTAGTTTCTAGGAGAACCAATGCCCACCCCCACCAAGGGTCCCCGTCTCGGCGGCGGTCCGGCGCACGAGCGGCTGATGCTGGCCAACCTGGCCACCGCGCTGTTCGAGAACGACCGGATCACCACCACCGAGGCCAAGGCCAAGCGGCTGCGCCCGCTCGCCGAGCGGCTCGTCACCTTCGCCAAGCGCGGTGACCTGCACGCCCGTCGCCGGGTCATGACCGTCATCCGTGACAAGGGTGTCGTCCACCGACTGTTCGTGGAGATCGCTCCCGACGTGGCCGAGCGCGCCGGCGGCTACACCCGGATCACCAAGATCGCCCCCCGCAAGGGCGACAACGCCCCCATGGTGGTCATCGAGCTGGTCCGCGAGCCGGTCGCCAAGAAGGCGACCGTCAAGGAGGCCGAGGCGGCGACCAAGCGCGCGGCCAAGGACAGCGCCAAGAAGGCCGAGCCGGTCGGCGACGGCACGGCTGCGGTCGCGCCCGAGTCGGTCGAGGGCGACGGCACGGCTGCCGTGGCTCCGACCGAGGCTGCGGCTTCGGCCGCTGCGCTGCCTCAGGGTGCCGTTGCGGCGCTCGAGGACGGCTCCGCCCCGTCGGCGGACTACACCGTCAAGGGCAACGCCGACTCCGGCAAGTTCCACGTCGAGGGTTCGCAGTGGTACGACGCGACCGTCGCCGAGTTCTGGTTCAAGAGCGCCGAGGACGCCGAGGCCGCTGGCTTCGAGCCAGCCGGTGGCGCCGCGAAGCAGCACGTCGAGGAGCCCGAGGCCTGACGCCTCGCGCGTCTGCACGGCATACGAGGCGCCCCTGACCACCCGGTCGGGGGCGCCTCGCCGTATGCCGCGTGCCGGGCCGCGCGCGTAGGGTCGGGCCATGGCCCATCCGCTCCGCTACCGCGACGACGACCCGCTGCTGGGCCGGCTCCGGGCGGTGGCCCTCGCCCTGCCCGAGGCGGCCGAGAAGATCTCCCACGGCCGGCCGAACTTCTTCACGGTCAAGGTGTTCGCGATGTTCGGGGGCGTCGTCAAGGGCGACCACTACGCCGACGACTACGCCCAGTCCGTCGTCTTCCTGCCCGATGCCGACGAACGGGTGGCGCTGCTCACCGATGACCGGTTCTTCGTGCCGGGCTACGTCGGGGCGTACGGGTGGATCGGGCTGAACTTCCGCAGCGCTGACGTGGACTGGACCGAGGTAGGTGAGCTGGTCGAGATGTCCTACCGCAACACCGCCCCGAAGCGGCTCCTCAAAATTATCGGGTCCTCGGAGTAGTTCGCTCCGCACCCGAGTTCCGTTCTCGGGTGAGCAGGCAACTTGTCGGGTCCGGTCGCCAGCAGCCTGGCGAGCGTCACGCATCGGCGACAGTGCCGCCGGCGCGCCAGTAGACCCCGTCGCGGCGCTCGAGGAACTCGTTCTCGACGAGGTAGCGCCGAAGGGCGGCGTAGTCGTCGTGGTAGCGGCGCAGCATCGTGTTGACCTCCGCCTCGGGATAGCGTTGTCCGATCTGGAAGTCCTGGGCGATGTGGTCCAGGACGACGAGCCGCTTGCCCAGCTTGGTCGGGATGCTCGCGAGCCGGCCGTCGGCACCGAGGAAGGCGCGCAGGACCACGTCCTTGTGCTTGAGGGCATCGGCGAGGGCGGGTCGGTCCATGTGGCCCACCGTAGGTCGGTCAGTTGACGATTGCGCGAGATTTTGCCGGGGCGAACGCCTTTGCGAGCGGCCAGATGCCGAGGACGACGACCATCGGCAGGGCGAACCCGACGCGCAGCGACCCGGCGCCGACCAGGCCGGTGACGACGGCGCCGAGGAGTGCGCCGACGTAGTTGAACTGGTTGAACCGGGCGATGACGGCATCGACCCGACGGCGGCGTTCGTCGGGGTCGCTCGTTGCTCCACCCGCGATCGAGGCGGCGGCGGAGAACGACAACGGGGCCACGACGCCGGCCCCGAGACCGAGCAGGGTGAAACCGCCGACGGCGACCGCCGTCGTCGGGGCGAAGACGATGACCGCCAGGGCGGCCGCGGCGACGAGAGAACCGGCTCGCAGTGGGGTGACGACGCCGAACCTGGCCACCGCCCAGTCCCCGGCGAGCCGGGCGGCCAGGGTGGCGACGAGGTAGGGGAGAGTGGCGATGGCGACATCGGCCAAGGCGGTGCCGAACTCGTGGTGGAGGTAGACCGGTCCCCATGTCGAGGACGCCGTGTCGACCATGTAGAAGAGGACGAGGGCGATGCCGACGAGGACGATCCGGCGCCACGGCACGCCGGTCACCTCCACGCTGGTCGCCGCCTCGCCCCGGTCCCTCGCGAGCATCGGTGCGGCCATGGCGACGAGGGCGACCGCCGCGAGCGGGGCCACCGCTCCCGCCGGGCCGAGGTGCCCGGTGGCGAGGGCGAGCAGGGTCGCCACGATGCCGCCGGCCGTCCAGCAGCCGTGGAACGACGGCAGGATGGGGCGGCCGTAGCGGTGCTCGAGGGCGACGGCCTGCATGTTCCCGGCGGCGTCGACCATCCCCAGCCCCACGGCATACACCGCCCCGACACCGAGCGCGAGGGGCGCGGTGGGCAGCAGGGCGAACCCGGCCAGCCCGATCGTCAGCATCGCCAGGCCGGTACGCAGGGCGGTGGCGCTGTCGGCCCGCTGGGCGACCTGCTCGGCGACGACCGAGCCGACGCCGGCGAGGAGCACCACGCCGAGCAGGACGAGCGACAGCTCGCCGGAGCCGAACGAGAACCGGTCGGTGGTCTGGGGCAGGTGGGTGGTCAGGGTGATGAACAGCAGGCCCTGGACGAAGAAGGTCGCGGCGACGCCGATGCGCTCCCGCGTCGGGACGGCGACGACCGCGGCGGTGCTCACCCGGGCAAGACTAGATCCCCCGTTAGGCTCGCAGGCGTGCCAGAAGTCTCCGCCGCGCCGCTGCGGATCCGTCTCGACCTCGGCTACGACGGCACCGACTTCTCCGGCTGGGCCGAGCAGCCCGGCCGGCGCACGGTGGAGGGCGAGCTGTCATCAGCGCTGACCACCGTCCTGCGGGCATCGTCACCCGTGCGTCTGGTCGTCGCCGGTCGGACCGACGCCGGCGTCCACGCCCGCGGGCAGGTGTCGCATGCGGACGTCGACGCCTCGTCCTGGGCTCGCCTCCCCGGACGGTCGGACCGTATGCCGGAGCAGGCGGCGGTCTCCCGGCTGAACGGCGTACTGCCCGATGACGTCGTCGTCCGGGGGGTGACCGTCGCTCCGCAGGGGTTCGACGCCAGGTTCTCGGCACTGCGCCGCCGGTACCGGTACCGGATCTGCGACGAGCCCGGTCAGCTCGACCCGCTCCGTCGACGGGACACGGTGGTCCTGGGCGGCAGCCGACTCGACGTCGACGCCATGAACGAGGCGGCACGAGGCCTGTTGGGGCTGAACGACTTTGCGCCGTTCTGCAAGCGGCGGGAGGGTGCGACGACGATCCGGACGCTGCTCGACTTCCACTGGGAGCGGGTCGCGCCGGCAGTCATCGAGGGGACGGTCGTGGCCGACGCGTTCTGTCACTCGATGGTGCGTTCCCTCGTGGGGACGGTGGTGCCGGTGGGGGAGGGCAGAGCGCCCGTGACGTTCCCGGGAGAGGTGCTTCGGGGCGGCATACGGGATCCGCGGGTCAAGGTGATGCCAGCCCACGGCTTGTCGCTCGAGGAGGTCCTCTACCCCGCCGATGCCGACCTGGCTGCCCGGGCCGAGGAGGCCCGCTCCCGCCGATAACCGGGTGCGGGGGGTGAGGAGGCCCGCTCCCGCCGATAACCGGGTGCGGGGGGTGAGGGGCGTGCCGGACAATGGCTGCCCGTGGGCCATCTCGACATCAACAACGTGGGCTTCGTGCTGCCGGACGGGCGGCCGTTGCTCGATGAGGTGACCTTCCGGGTCGGCGAGGGTGCCAAGGTCGCGCTCATCGGACCCAACGGCACCGGCAAGACGACGCTCACCCGGATCATCAGCGGCGACCTCGTGGCTGCCGAGGGGGCGGTCACGCGGTCCGGCGGGCTGGGTGTCATGCGCCAGTTCATCGGGTCGATCCGCGACGACTCGACCGTCCGTGACCTGCTCGTCTCGGTGGCGCCGAGGCGGGTTCGGGATGCGGCGGCCGCGGTCGACCGGGCCGAGCTGGCCATGATGGAGCGGGATGCCGAGGCCGACCAGATGGCCTACGCGCAGGCTCTCGTCGACTGGGCCGATGTCGGCGGCTACGAGCACGAGACGCTCTGGGACGTCGTCACCGTGTCGGCCCTGGGGGTGCCGTACGAGCAAGCCCAGTGGCGGCCGGTGTCGACCCTGTCCGGTGGGGAGCAGAAGCGGCTCGTCCTCGAGGCGCTGCTCCGCGGGCCGGAGGAGGTGCTCGTCCTCGACGAGCCGGACAACTACCTCGACGTGCCGGCCAAGCGCTGGCTCGAGGAGCAGCTGCGCGAGTCGCCCAAGACAGTCCTGTTCATCAGCCACGACCGCGAGCTCCTCGCCCGGGTGGCGACGCGGGTGGCGACCCTGGAGCCGCGCTCGACGGGGAGCTCGGTGTGGGTCCACCCCGGTCCGTTCACGACGTACCAGGAGGCGCGCGAGGAGCGCAACGCCAAGCTCGAGGAACTGCGCCGGCGCTGGGACGAGGAGCACGCCAAGCTCAAGGCACTCGTCCTGATGTACCGCCAGAAGGCGTCCTACAACGCCGACATGTCCTCCCAGCTGCAGGCCGCCGTGACCCGGCTGCGCCGGTTCGAGGATGCCGGCCCACCCGAGGCGTTGCCGCTGCGGCAGAACGTCCGGATGCGGCTCACCGGCGGTCGGACCGCCAAGCGGGCGGTCGTCGTCGAGCAGCTCGAGCTCCAGACGTCTGCGGATCTGGGGGCTCCGACCCTCATCGACGCAGACGCAACGGTGCTCATGAAGCCCTTCGACGCCGAGCTGTGGTTCGGTGAGCGGATCGCCGTCCTCGGCAGCAACGGGTCCGGCAAGTCGCATTTCCTGCGGCTGCTCGCCTGCGGTGGCAGCGACCCGGACCGCGAACACCAGCCGGTGGGCGACGTGCGGCCGGCGCCGGTCCGGCATACCGGCGTATGCCGCCTCGGCTCGCGAGTCCGCCCGGGCTGGTTCGCCCAGACCCACGACCAGCCGGCCCTCCACGGGCGGACCCTTCTGGAGATCCTGCACCGCGGCGACGCGCACCGAGCCGGTCGGCCACGGGAGGAGGCGGCCAAGATCCTGGACCGCTACGGCCTGGCCCGCGCGAGCGAGCAGACCTTCGACAGCCTCTCCGGTGGCCAGCAGGCGAGGTTCCAGATCCTCCTGCTCGAGCTCTCCGGTGCGACCCTGCTGCTGCTCGACGAGCCGAGCGACAACCTCGACCTGCACTCGGCTGAGGCGCTCGAGGACGCCCTCGACGCGTTCGAGGGGACGGTCGTCGCCGTGACCCACGACCGGTGGTTCGCGCGGCAGTTCGACCGGTTTCTCGTGTTCGGCGCGGACGGTCGGGTCACGAGCAGCGACGAACCGATCTGGGACGAGACCCGGGTGCGGCGCGCTCGCTGAGGCTTGCGTCTGCGGATCTGGGGGCGCCGACCCCCGGATCCGCAGACGCAGGGGGCGAGGCGAAGGTAAAGGGGAGTTAAAGATTCCCGCTGCCTCTATCGTGCAGGCGGTTACGTCTCTAGCGTGCGAATAGCCCTCGTTCAGCAAAGGAGCTGTCCCATGCGTGCCCCTCGACGTCTCGTCGCCGCCCTTGTCGGCACGGCCGTCGCCGTCACCCCGGCGATCGCCTTCCTCCCGCAGGCTCAGGCCGCCACCACCTCGGTGACCGTCGCCGGATCGGTGCAGTCCGAGCTCGGCTGCCCTGCAGACTGGCAACCGGACTGTGCGGCAACGGATCTGGCCCAGGACGGCACCACATCGACGTGGAGCAAGGTGTTCGACGTCCCGGCAGGCAGCTACGAGTTCAAGGTCGCCGTCAACCACAGCTGGGACGAGAACTACGGCGCCGGCGGCGTCAACAACGGCCCCAACATCCCCCTGGTCCTCCAAGGCCCGGCCCAGGTCGAGTTCTCCTACGACGACCTGACCCATCAGGTCGGTCTCACCCCGCTCACCCTCGCCGGTCCCGCGACCTCGGCCGACACGGCATACGCGAAGGACTCGCTCCGCGCGCCGCTCACCAAGGAGCGCTACTACTTCCTCATGGCGGACCGGTTCGCCAACGGCGACACTGCCAACGACACCGGTGGCCTCACCGGCGGGCGCCTCGAGACCGGCTTCGACCCCACCGACAAGGGCTTCTACCACGGCGGCGACCTCAAGGGCGTGCTCGGCAAGCTCGACTACATCAAGGGCCTCGGCACGACCGCGATCTGGCTCACGCCGTCGTTCAAGAACCGGCCGGTCCAGGGCACGGGCGACAACGTCAGCGCCGGCTACCACGGCTACTGGATCACCGACTTCACCCAGATCGACCCGCACCTCGGCACCAACGCCGAGCTGAAGACGCTCATCGCGGCCGCGCACGCCAAGGGCATGAAGGTCTTCTTCGACATCGTCACCAACCACACCGCCGACGTCATCGACTACCGGCAGGGCGCCTACGGCTACATCGACAAGGCGACCAGCCCCTACAAGGACGCGGACGGCACCGTCTTCGACGATGCGGCATACGCCGACAAGCCCGGCTTCCCGGCCATGGACCCCGCGACGTCGTTCCCGTACACGCCCTACTACCACTCGGCCGCCGACGCGACGGTCAAGGTCCCGGCCTGGCTCAACGACATCACGAACTACCACAACCGCGGTGACAGCACGTATGCCGGTGAGTCGGCCACGTACGGCGACTTCAGCGGCCTGGACGACCTGTTCACCGAGAAACTGTCGGTCGAGCAGGGCATGGAGTCGATCTACAAGTCCTGGGTCGACTTCGGCGTCGACGGCTTCCGGATCGACACCGTCAAGCACGTCAACATGGAGTTCTGGCAGAAGTTCAACCCGGCCATGCTCACCGAGGCGGCCAAGATCGGGAACCCGGACTTCTTCATGTTCGGCGAGGTCTACGACGCCCGTCCGTCGTTCATGAGCCAGTACACGACGACCGGCAAGCTGCCTGCGACGCTCGACTTCGGCTTCCAGGCCCAGGCGGTCAACTGGGCCCAGGGCAAGACCGGGACCGACTTGCGCGACCTGTATGCCGACGACAACTACTACACCGACACCGACTCCAACGCCTATGAGCTGCCGACCTTCCTCGGCAACCACGACATGGGCCGCGTCGCGATGATGCTGCAGGGGTCGAGCACCGGCGACGCCGACCTGATGGCCAAGGTCAAGCTGGCCGACGACCTCATGTACCTGACCCGCGGCCAGCCGATCACCTACTACGGCGACGAACAGGGCTTCATCGGCGCGGGAGGTGACAAGGACGCACGCGAGGACATGTTCGCGACCCAGACGGCACAGTATGCCGGGGAGAAGGTTCTCGGCGGACCCTCCGGTTCGCTGGCCCGGTACAACACCAATGCTCCTCTGTACCAACACATCTCGGCCCTCGCCAAGCTGCGCGCCGCCAACCCGGCGCTCGCCGACGGCGCCCAGATCCACCGCTATGCGAGCAGCACTGCGGGCGTCTTCGCGTTCTCCCGGATCGACAAGGGCAAGCGGACCGAGTACGTCGTGGCCCTCAACAACGCGACGACCGCCAAGTCGGCCACCTTCGCGACGTACGGGCACAACCAGAAGTTCGCCCCGATCTACGGCGCGACCACGGCGGTGAAGTCGGCCAAGGACGGCCGGCTGACCGTCACCGTCCCGGCCCAGTCGGTCGAGGTGTTCAAGGCGACCAGCCCGATGGACAAGCCGAAGTCGGCTCCCGCGGTCTACCTCACCAGCCCCAGCGCAGGCGACGTGGTCGGCGGCCGGGCCGCGATCACGGCGGCCATCCCGGCCAACACCTTCGCCCAGGTGAGCTTCCTCGTCCGCCCGGTCGGCACGACGGCCTGGACGCCGCTCGGCACCGACGACAACGCGCCGTACGGCGTCTACCAGGACGTCACGGCATACCCGAAGGGCACGCTGCTGGAGTACCGCGCGGTCGCCAAGGACAGTGCTGGGCACGTCTCGGCGACCTCGACGTACGGGATCGTCGGCGACCCCAAGCCGGCGGGTGGCTCGACCGGCGGAGTCGGCCCGGTCACTCAGCCGGACAACGTCTCGGTCCCCGGTGACCACAACTCGGAGATGGGCTGCGCGGCCGACTGGGCGCCAGACTGCCCACAGGCGCAGCTGACCCTCGACCCCAAGGACAAGATCTGGAAGGGGACGTACGGGACGATCCCGGCCGGCAACTTCGCCTACAAGGCGGCGATCAACAAGTCGTGGGACGAGAACTACGGAGAGAACGCGGTGAAGAACGGCAGCAACATCTCCTACGTCGCGCCCGGCGGCAACGTGACGTTCTACTACGACCACGCCACGCACTGGGTGACCAGCGACGCCCAGGGCCCGATCTTCACCGCGCCGGGCACCTTCCAGGCCGCCCTCGGCTGCCCCGGCGACTGGCAGCCGGACTGCATGCAGCCTTGGCTGGAGGACCCGAACGGCGACGGCGTCTTCACCTGGAGCAGTGACCGGATCCCGGCGGGCACCTACCAGTTCAAGGTGGCCCAGAACCTGTCCTGGGACGTCAGCTACGGTGACGGCGGGGTGGCCGGCGGTGCCAACATGAGCTTCACGGTCCCCAGCGACGGAACGGTGGTCACCATCTCCTTCGACAGCACCACCCACGTGACGACGGTCCAGACCTCGCGCAAGGGCGCCGTGCCCGACCTGACCAAGGCGCGCGCCATCTGGGTCACCGCCGACACGATCGCCGTCCCCGCGGCGATGGTGCCCGCGGGCACCGACCCGGCGCTCACCAAGTGGGACCTCGCCTGGTCGGCCACCGGCGGCCTCGCCGTCGACGCCGAGGCGGTCACCGGCGGGTCGAGCGCGTCACTCTCGTATGCCGGCCCCGTCCCGGCCGCGCTCGTGACAGCACACCCTGAGCTCGCGGGCTACGTCGCCCTCACCCTGAGCAGGAAGACCGTCACACAGGTCCCCGACATCGTCAAGGGTCAGCTCGCCGTCGGGGTCTTCGACACGACGCACCGGCTGCTCGACGCGACCGGCGTCCAGATCCCGTACGTCCTGGACGACCTGTATGCCGCCCGCGCGAGCAAGCAGACCTACGGGGTCACCTTCTCGGGCAACCGGCCGGCTTACCGGCTCTGGGCCCCGACCGCTCAGCAGGTCGACCTGCTGACCTGGCCGGCCGGCTCGGTGGCCGACGCGCCGGTGAGCAGCGCCCGGCGCACCGCGATGCAGCGCCAGTCGGACGGGTCGTGGACGGCGTCTACAGGGGTCAAGGGTGACCGCTACCTCTTCGACATCAGCGTCTATGCCCCGACGACCGGCAAGGTCGAGCACAACGTCGTCACCGACCCGTACTCCGTTGCGCTGACGCTGAACTCGACGAAGTCAGTGGCCGTCGACCTGGCCGACCGGGCCTACCAGCCGGCCGCCTGGCGCTCGACGCCGTCACCGGCTCTCAAGCAGTCGGTGGACTCGACGATCTACGAGCTGCACGTCCGCGACTTCTCGATCAACGACACCACCGTGCCGGCCGCGCACCGCGGAACGTACCTCGCGTTCGCCGACAACGGGGACGGCACCAAACACCTGCGGGCGCTGGCGTCCGCCGGGCTCAACACCGTCCACCTGCTGCCGACGTTCGACATCGCGACGATCGAGGAGGACCGCGCCAAGCAGTCGACGCCGGCCTCGGCGGGTTGTCCGGACCTGTCGACGTTGCCGCCGGACAGCGACCAGCAGCAGGCGTGCGTCAACGGCATACGAGCGACCGACGGCTTCAACTGGGGCTACGACCCGTTCCACTGGCTGGCGCCGGAGGGCTCGTACGCGTCGACCGCGGCCGCAGCCGACGGCGGCTCCCGGGTTGCGGAGTTCCGGACCATGGTCGGGGCGCTGCACCAGGACGGGCTGCGGGTCGTTCTCGACCAGGTGTTCAACCACACGCCCGCCTCCGGTGAGGCGCCGACGTCGGTCCTCGATCAGGTGGTCCCGGGCTACTACCAGCGGCTGGACAAGACCGGCGCGGTATACACCTCGACCTGCTGCCAGAACGTCGCGACCGAGCACGCCATGGCCCAGAAGGTCATGGTCGACGCGGTCGTGACGTGGGCCCGGGACTACAAGGTCGACGGCTTCCGCTTCGACCTGATGGGCCATGCGAGCAAGGCCAACCTGCTCGCCGTGCGGTCGGCCCTCGACGCGCTCACTCTGGGCAAGGACGGCGTAGACGGGAAGGCGATCTACCTCTATGGCGAGGGCTGGAACTTCGGCGAGGTGGCCGACAACGCCCTGTTCACCCAGGCCAGCCAGGGCAACCTCGGCGGGACGGGCATCGGCACCTTCAGCGACCGGCTCCGCGACGCGGTTCGTGGTGGTGGCCCGTTCGACGACGACCCGCGCAGGCAGGGCTTCGGTTCGGGTGAGGCGACCGACCCCAACGGTGCGGCGGTCAACGCCGGCGCCGACGCCTCGCTGAAGCACGACACCGACCTGGTCCAGCTCGGGCTCGCGGGGAACCTGCGGGCGTTCACCTTCACGGACACCGAGGGTGCGACCGTGCGCGGCGACCAGGTGGACTACAACGGCGTGCCGGCGGGTTACGCCGACCAGCCTGCCGAGGTGGTCAGCTACGTCGACGCCCACGACAACGAGACGCTCTTCGACAGCCTGACCTACAAGCTGCCGGTGGCGACGTCGATGGCCGACCGGGTCCGGATGAACACCCTGTCACTGGCCACGACCGCACTCGCCCAGACCCCGTCGTTCTGGCACGCCGGGGCCGACCTGCTCCGCTCGAAGTCGTTGGACCGCAACAGCTATGACAGCAGCGACTGGTTCAACACGTTGTCCTGGACGGGCGCCGACAACGGCTTCGGCCACGGGCTTCCCCTCCAGGGCGACAACTCGGCGAAGTGGCCGTACATGAAGCCGCTCCTCGCCAACGCGGCCCTCAAGCCGTCGGCGGCCGACGTCCAGCAGGCATCCGCGGTGGCCCAGGACCTGCTCCGGCTGAGGTTCTCCACGCCGCTGTTCCGGCTCGGCTCCGCCGACGCGATCAAGGCCAAGGTGAGCTTCCCGGCCAGTGGTGGCGCGCAGGCCCACCCCGGCGTGATCGTCATGCGGATCGATGACACGCAGGGCACGGACGCGGACCCGACGCTCAAGGGCGTCGTCGTCGTGTTCAACGCAACCCCCGACGCGGTCAGCCAGGTCGTCCCCGGCATGGCCGGCCAGGCGGCCACCCTGTCACCGGTCCAGACCGGCGGCGCGGACCCGGTCGTCAAGGCCTCGACCTGGGACTCGGCCACCGGAACCGCGAGCGTGCCGGCCCGCACCGTGGCGGTGTTCGTCCAGCGGTGAGCGGGTTCGGGCGCGCCCGCCGACCCTTGCGTCTGCGGATCTGAGGGCCCTGACCCGCAGATCCGCAGACGCTAGCGCCAGCCCGGTGATCTCCGCGTGAAGCGCACCCGGTCGCCGGGGCGAACCTGGGCCAGCCGGTCGGTGTCGGCGTCGACGACCACGCCGATGACCGGGTAGCCGCCGGTCGTCGGATGGTCGGCGAGGAAGACGATGGGCTGCCCGGACGGCGGCACCTGAACGGCCCCGCGGACGATGCCCTCGCTGGGAAGTTCGACGTGTCGGGTGCGGACGAGGTCCGGTCCGGCCAGCCGGATCCCGACCCGGTCGAGATCGCTGGTGACCGTCCACGCCGTGTGGGTCAGCCGGTCCACCGAGGCGGCATCGAACCAGTCCGTCCGCGGCCCGAGCACGAGGGCGACGACCACCTCCGGATCGGCCCACCGGCCCCGGTCGCTCGCGTCCGGGACGTCCCGGTCGTATGCCGGTGCCGCTCCGACCCGGAGCACGTCACCGGCGACGAGGGGCGACGGACCGAGGCCGGCGGTGGGGGAGGAGCCGCAGCTGCCGAAGAGCCGCGGCGCCTCGATGCCGCCCCCGACGGCCAGGTAGCAGCGCAGACCGCGGACCGGCTCACCCAGGGACAGCCGGTCGCCGGCTGCGAGACGGACGACGGGTCCGTCGACGGGCGAGCCGTTGACCCTGGCCGGCGCCGGGGCACCGGTCACCGCGACCGTGGCGGGCACCGTCGCCTCCAGCTCCACTCCGCCGAGCAGGCACTCCAGCCCGGCTGCGCTGTCCGGGTTGCCGACCAGCCGGTTGGCCAGCCGAAGCGCCACCCGGTCGCAGGCGCCGCCGGTCGTCACGCCGACGTCGGCGTGACCGGGGCGCCCGAGGTCCTGGATCGTCGTCTGCAGCCCGGGTCGCCGGACGGCGAGCCCGGTCATCGCGGCACCTCGACGAACCGCACCCGACGCCCAGGCACGAGCAGCGCCGGTGGCTCTCGCTCGGCGTCCCACACGGCCACGCCGGTCGAGCCGATGAGCTGCCAGCCTCCGGCCGACGCGTGCGGATAGACACCCGTGTAGGGCCCGGCCAGGCCGACCGACCCGGCGGGGACCCGCGTGCGTGGGGTCGACCGGCGGGGCACGTCGAGCCCGCCCTCATCCGCCACGAGATAGCCGAACCCCGGTGCGAAACCGGCGAACTCGACCGTCCACAGCTGTCCCGTATGCCGCGCGACGACCTCGCGGACACCGACGCCGAGGTGGCCGGCCAGGTCCGCGAGGTCGGGCCCGTCGTAGAGGACCGGGATCGTCAGGAGGCCCTGCTCGGCGTCCCGCGGGCCACCGGCCGGCCTGTCGAGCGGCTGGGACCGGAGCCGGTCGGCGAGCCGCTGAAGCGAGACGCCGGAGTAGGCCCGGACGAGGACGGTGACCGCGGCGGGCACCACCTCCGCCACACCGTCGGGTGGCTCAGCGGCCAGGGACGCAGCCACCGCTCGGCGGTCCGCTGCGCTGTCGAGCTCGACGAGGATCGCGTGGTCACCGACGGGGAGCAGGCGCACGACGACCCGGCCTCAGGACGCGCTGAAGGCGCGCAGCTCGACGCCGGCCCCGGTGAGCCGGTCCCTCACAGCGCGGGCGAGGGAGACCGCCCCGGGAGAGTCGCCGTGGACGCAGATCGACTCGGCCTCGACGGACAGGTCGGTGCCGTCCGCGGCCAGCAGCCGACCCTCGGTGACGAGGCGGAGGACACGCGACGCGACGGCGGCGGGGTCGGTGATCAGCGCGCCGGGCTGGTCGCGGGGGACCAGGGTGCCGTCGGCGGCATACGCCCGGTCGGCGAAGGCCTCGCGGACGACGGGGAGTCCGGCAGCGGCTGCGGTATTGAGCAGGACCGAGCCCGGCAGACCGAGGACAGCCAGGCTCGAGTCGTAGTCGCGGACCGCCCGGACAACCGCATCGGCCTGCGCGGCATGGTGGACGACCGCGTTGTAGAGCGCCCCGTGTGGCTTGAGGTAGCGGACCCGGTCGCCCGCCACCCGCGCGAGCCCGTCCAGGGCGGACAGCTGGTAGAGCACGTCGGCGTGCAGATCCCCAGGTGCGATGTCGATGAACCGCCGGCCGAAGCCGGCCAGGTCGCGGTAGCCGACCTGGGCACCGATCGCCACTCCGTTGCCCACGGCGCTGCGGCAGGTCGCCAGCAGGGTCCGCGGGTCGCCGGCGTGGAAGCCGCAGGCCACGTTGGCCGAGGTGAGCAGCGGCATCAGCCCGTCGTCGTCGCCCAGCGTCCAGCGCCCGAACGACTCGCCGACGTCGGCGTTGAGATCGACCCGAGCGACCGGCATACGGGGGCTACTGCTTCTCGGGGCGGCCGCCGACGTCGGCCGGCACCCCGTCGACGGCGGCGCCGAACTCGGGGGAGTACTTCTGGTTGTGGCGGAAGGTGTCGATGAACTTCTGGAGTCGCGGGTCGCCGGGCGAGTCGACCTTGAGCTGGTAGCCCCAGGAGCTGATGACGATCGGGCTGGAGAGGTCATTACTCGCCCATGGGGTGAGGTCGACGAAGCGGTTGGAGCTGCCCGAGGACTCCTTGATCTCGGTCTGCTTGAGGACGAGCGCGGTGAGGGTCGCGAGGTCGGTGGCCGGCAGGTCGGGGCGGTAGGTGATCCACACGGCGCCGTGCTCGAGGTTGTGCACCGCACGCTCGGTCGGGACCGGCGTGGTGTAGATCCCGGCGTTCATCCAGGTCGCGTTGTGCGGGCCGCCGACGGGCGGCACGACCGAGTAGGTGACGGGTCCGTCGACGTGGTCGTGGCCGAGGGTTCCCGCCACCGGCGTGCCGGCTCCCGGGTAGCCGGCGGTGTTGTAGGCGACGACGCCGTCGATGCCGGTCGTGTTGGCCACGGTGTCGACCTTGGGCTGGACGGTCGTGTCGCCTGTCACGGCCGCCGGCACGACCTGGGCCGTGGACGCGGAGCTCTTCTTGTCGGTCGTGATCGCGAAGACGATGGCCACGACGATCGCGACGATGAGCACGGCGGCGCCGCCGGCAATGAGCATCGTGCGCTGGCGCTGCTTGGCCGCCTGCTGCTTGGCCAGGGCCTCGAGGCGGGCCCGCCGCTCGGCATCGACCCGGCTGTTCTTCTTCTTCGTCGCCACGGACACACCGTATGTGACGCACTCACGGTCCGCGGCGCGCGGTCGCGTCCGGGTGGCGTTCGTCCCGCAGGGCGGGACGGTAGAACCAGAAGCCGACGACGCTGACCAGGCCGGCGGTCACCATGGCGGTCTGGGTCGTCGTGGCCTGCGCGAGCAGCCCGAGCAGTGGGCTGACGAGGGCACTGCCGACGAACATGACCATCGAGTTCATCGACAGGACGGTCGACCGGTTCGTGGCGTCGGCCTCCCGGTGGAGCAGGGTCAGGTGCATCGGCCCACCCGCTCCGTGCACGGCATACGTGAGCAGGTATGCCGTGATGAGACCGGCCGGTCCGGTCGCCAGGCCCATGGCGGCGGCGCCGAGTCCGTTGAGGATCCGGCACCAGATGGCGGCCCGCGCGACGCCGATGCGCGCACTGACCCGGGCGACGAGAGCGGCGCCGAGCGCGGACATCGCCCATGCGGCTGCGGCAGCCGGACCCATGACCTCGCCGGCTCGCGACTCGCTGCCGAAGAGCTCTGCGAGCCGGATCGGCTGGAAGGTCTCGAAGACCGTCATGGCCGTGACCCAGAAGAGCTCGACGGTGACCAAGCCCGCGAGGATCCGGTTGTGGCGCAAGAGGTTCAGACCGCTGCCGATGACGCGCGGGACCTGCCGGACCGAATCGGAGAGCTGTCGCTCGGCTGCACCGGGCGCCGACCCCTGTCGGTGCTCGCGCAGCAGTACTGCGGTCAGCCCGAGGTGGACGACGTTGAGGCCGACGAAGGCCATGAGCGGCAGCTCCAGGGCGCTCCGCGAGGCGAAGGGGTGCCACGCCACGAGGAGGCCGGAGCCGACCGCCCCGACACCGATCGCCCCGGAGAGGACCGCGCTCTGGACCGAGAGCGTGGGCGCCACCTCGGCGCCGGGATCGGTCGCGTGGACCGTGTCGACGAACCAGGCGTCCATCGGCCCGGAGTCCAGCGCCCGGTAGACACCCATCGCCATGGCCGCCACGACGAAGCCCCAGAAGGTGTGCGCCCGCAGGTAGAGCAACCCGACGACCACGTTGACCACCCCCGCGACGAGCAGGACCGGGCGGCGTCCCACGGCGTCGGCGAACCCGCTCGTCGGCAGCTCGAGGAGGAACACGACGATCCCGGAGAACGCGGCATACGACGTGGCCTGCCCGACCGAGAGCCCGCGTTCGAGGGCGAGGAGGGTGAACAGCCCGATGACCAGACCGACGGGGAACCAGCGGGTGACAGTGAGAGTGAGGTAGACCCGACGGGCGGCGGCGGGGGAGAGCGGGCCGGTCATCCGCGCGGGGGCCGGTCCAGGTCGATCGGGTACATGACGGTCCAGACCGAGACCCGTCGGGCGGCCGGGTTGCCCTGTCCCACCCGGCGATACCGCTTGACGACCTCGTCGATCTCGGCATACATGGCGACGACCTGCTCGGCCGTGGCGACGACGGCGTCGTCGTTGACGCCGAGTGCGTCGCGCCACGCGAGCGGCCAGGCTGCCTCCACGTCCAGCCACCGCTCCGAGCGCTCGCCGAGGTGCCGGACGTAGTCGCGGCTGAGCCAGTTGAGGGCGGTCTCGGCATCCTCGTCGCCGGCCATGTCGCTCATCGCGTACTGGTGCGTCCTGCTCGAAGGCCGCCACAGCCGGCGCTTGCCCTCGCCCTGACCGGTGTCCTCGACGAGGCCGACCGACTCCAGCTTGCGCAGGTGGTAGGAGGTGGCGCCGGAGTTGGTCCCGAGGTCGGCGGCCAGCTCGGTCGCGGTCGCCGTGCCGCGGTTGCGGAGGCGTCCGTGCAGCCGCGAGCGCAGCGGATGGGCGAGGACCTTCAGGGCGGCGGCGTCGAGCCGCAGGCCCTCGGCAGGCTGTTCGTCGGGGGGCATGTGTGCACGATACCTTTGCACAGTCTGTTTGCATAACTATCGTGCAGGCGGCGACAATCAGGCTGTTTGCGCAGGTCAGCTGCCGTATGCCGGGCTCTTGCGACCGATTTGGGCCCTTCCCTTCGGGCCCGTAAACTTGAGGACTGTTGTGCCGCGCGCCCCAACGACCACCAAGACGACTTCGGGCGAGAGTCACCCGCCCGCACGTCTGCCCTCCGCAGGCCCGAGCGCTGACGGCATACGACAAGCTCTGCAACAACCCCGACAAACGTAAGGCAACTTTCGTGCGTACCTACACCCCCAAGGCGGCTGAGATCACCCGCCAGTGGCACGTGATCGACGCGACCGACGTCGTGCTCGGCCGCCTCGCCAGCCAGGCAGCCGTGCTGCTGCGTGGCAAGCACAAGACGACGTTCGCGCCGCACGTCGACACCGGCGACTTCGTCATCATCATCAACGCCGACAAGGTCGTCCTGACCGGCAACAAGGCGCTGCAGAAGAAGGCCTACAGCCACTCCGGCTTCCCGGGCGGTCTGCGCGCGGTCTCCTACACCGAGCTGCTCGACAAGAACCCGGCCAAGGCCGTCGAGAAGGCGATCCGGGGCATGATCCCCAGGAACTCCCTCGGCCGTCAGCAGCTGTCCAAGCTCAAGGTCTACGCCAGCAGCGAGCACCCGCACGCGGCCCAGCAGCCCCAGCCCTTCCAGATCACCCAGGTGGCCCAGTGATGTCCGACAACACCGACTTCGAGATCGACGGCGACGACGTCGAGCTGACCGAGTACACCAGCGAGTCCGAGGGCCCCGTCGACGGTGAGCCCGCCCGGCGCCCGACCGCCTCGGCCCCCGGCGCAGCCACCGGCCGGCGCAAGCAGGCCATCGCCCGCGTCCGGATCGTCCCGGGCACCGGCGAGTGGACGATCAACGGCCGCACCCTTGAGGGCTACTTCCCCAACAAGGTGCACCAGCAGATCGTCGCCGAGCCGCTGGCCATCCTGGAGCTGGACGGCGCCTACGACGTGCTCGTCCGGGTCCACGGCGGTGGACCCTCCGGCCAGGCCGGTGCGGTCCGCCTCGGCATCGCCCGCTCGCTCAACGGGATCGACGAGGAGCTGAACCGCCCGGCGCTGAAGAAGGCCGGCTTCCTCACCCGTGACGCCCGCGTCCCCGAGCGCAAGAAGGCCGGTCTCAAGAAGGCCCGCAAGGCCCCGCAGTACAGCAAGCGCTGATCCATCCCGTATGCCGTTCACGCGGCATACGGCCCGAAGGGCCCCCGGCCACCTGGTCGGGGGCCCTTCGGCCTTGGTGCGGAGTCCGGATCGGCCGCCGAGGACCCCGGCGCCGAGTCAGGCGTATCGTCTCCGACGACTCCCGAGCGGTCCGATCTCCCGGCACCGCCTCAGGCACCACGACGGAAGGTCCCCCCAACTTCATGGCTCGTCTCTTCGGCACCGACGGCGTACGCGGTCTGGCCAACGTCGACATCACCGCAGAGCTTGCGCTCAACCTCTCGGTTGCCGCAGCCCACGTCCTCGGCGGCCCCGCCCGCGCCGCCGGTCGCAAGCCCAAGGCCGTCGTCGGCCGCGACCCCCGCGCGTCGGGCGAGTTCCTCTCCGCCGCCGTGGTCGCTGGCCTGGCCTCGGCCGGGGTCGATGTGCATGACGTCGGGGTGCTGCCCACCCCGGCGGTCGCCTTCCTCACGGCCGACATGGACGCTCACTTCGGGGTCATGCTCTCGGCCTCGCACAACGCGATGCCCGACAACGGGATCAAGTTCTTCGCCGCGGGTGGCCACAAGCTGCCCGATGTCGTCGAGGACCAGATCGCCGCGGCCATGGGCCAGCAGTGGGAGCGACCGGTCGGCGCCGAGGTGGGCCGGGTGCTGACCAACCGGGCCGGTCAGGCCCGCTACGTCGCGCACCTGCTCGCTGCGCTCCCCAACCGGCTGGACGGGCTCAAGGTCGTCATCGACGGCGCCCACGGGGCGGCCAGTGCCGTGTCGCCGGAGGTGTTCCGCCTGGCCGGCGCCGACGTCGTCGAGATCGGGGCCGAGCCGGACGGGCTCAACATCAACGACGGCTACGGCTCGACCCACCTGGACCACCTCAAGGCCGCCGTCGTGGCCAAGGGCGCCGACCTCGGGATCGCCCACGACGGTGACGCCGACCGCTGCCTGGCCGTCGATGCCCAGGGCGTGGAGATCGACGGCGACCAGATCATGGGCATCCTCGCGGTCGCCATGAAGGAGCGCGGCGTGCTGGCCGACGACACCCTCGTGGCGACGGTCATGAGCAACCTGGGGCTCCTGCAGGCGATGGAGCGCGAGGGGATCACGGTCAAGCAGACCGGTGTCGGCGACCGCTACGTGCTCGAGGAGCTGCGCCGCTCCGGGCACTCCCTCGGCGGCGAGCAGTCCGGCCACGTCATCATGCTCGACCACGGGACCACCGGTGACGGCGTCCTCACCGGCCTCATGCTCGCGGCCCGGGTCAAGGAGACCGGCCGCAGCCTGGCCGACCTCGGCACCGTCATGACCCGCCTCCCGCAGGTCCTCGTCAACGTCCGGGGCGTCGACCGCGGACGCGTCGACTCCGACCCCGAGGTCCAGTCCGCGGTGGCCGCCGAGGAGTCCGCCCTCGCCGGCTCGGGTCGGATCCTCCTGCGCAAGTCCGGGACCGAGCCGCTCGTCCGAGTCATGGTCGAGGCGGCCACCCACGACGACGCCCAGGCTGTGGCCGACCGGCTGGTCGGCGTGGTCCGCGAGCGCCTCACCCTCTGACCCGACGCAGCGGCGGTCGCCGTCTCCCCGGCATACCAGCCCGTATGCCGGGTGGTTCCGGGAACGGCCCGGTCACCGTCCGCGCAGGCCGTCGGCGATGATCCGCGCCGCTCCCTCGATGTCGGACTCTGCGCCGCCGCCGAACCGCTCGGCGTTGGCGTGGTCGAGGACGACGGCGACGAAGGTGCGGGCCGCGGCTCGTCGGTCGCCGCGGTCGAGCGACACCGGGCTGGCCCCGTCGAGCACCGCCTCGGTCACGGCGACCAGGCCGGCGCGCAGGCTGCGCACGTGGTCGCCCACCTCGGGATGGGTCTGGACCTCTCGGAAGACCACGGTGCGCAGGACGAGGGACTGGTGCTGGTCGAGCCCGAGCTCGGCGTGCAGGGCGACGAGGGACGCGACGACGTCGCCGGGCACGACGACGGTGTCCACGCGGCACAACGGGCTGGCCGGCAGCCGCTCGGCGAGCAGGTCCCGCAGGACGTCGATCTTGGTCGGGAAGTGGTAGAAGAGCAGGCCCTTGGGTATCGCGGCCTCGCGAGCGATCGAGGAGGTGGCGGTGGCGTCGAACCCGTCCCGGGCGAACAGCTCGGTCGCCGCGTCGAGGATGCGTCGCCGGACGTCGGCGGCGTCCGGCGTCCGGCGACGACGCGTCAGAGGGCGTTCCATGGTGCCTTCGAGCCTACCGACGACGACGGCACCGGGAGGCTCCCCTGAGGTCCCGGTGCCGTCTCGGCAGTCCTCAGTGCTGGGGGATCGGGGTGCCCTGACCGAGGTTGCGGTGGGCCCTGTTCTCGATGGGCACCGCGAGCGCGCCCATGACGAGGGTCACGATGCCGACGATCCACGAGGTCCACGCCATCCCCGAGGTGTCCCTGAAGCCCATGACCCAGGGGGCGGCGATGAACAGCACGCCGAGGACGGCCACGACGACGTCGAGCCCGAGCATGCCGGGCATGGCCAGTGACCACAGGGCCACCACCGCGGTCACAAGGCCGAGCACGATGAGCGTCACGCTCGCCTTGTGGACCGTCGTCGTCCAGATCGGTGAGAGCAGCGCGTAGACGCCCGCGACGAGCGCCGCCCAGTCCTGCCAGCGAGTCCAAGCCTTCGTCATGTCAACCATCACCTTTTCGTGAGACATGACCCGTCGCTCCTGTAGGCGGATCAACATCACTCACTCTAGTCACTGACTGACCGACCGGTCAATAGACTGGATCTTGGCGATAGGCTCGGTGCACCCCCCACGATGAGGAGCACCCATGCCGCACGAGTCCGTGACCCAGACTCTCTACACCATTGCCGCGACGGCCAAGGGCGGACGCGAGGGCTCCGTCCGCAGTGAGGACGGGGTCGTCGACCTGCCGCTCGGCAAGCCCGGGTCCACGAGCAACCCCAAGGCCAACCCCGAGACGCTCTTCGCCAGCGGGTATGCCGCGTGCTTCAGCGGCGCGCTCGGCCTCGTCGCGCGCGCTGCCGGCGTCGACGCGTCGGAGTCGACGGTGACGGCCGACGTGACGTTCGGCAAGACCGACTCGGGCTTCGGGCTCGCAGTCGACCTGCTCGCCAAGATCCCCGGGGTCGACGCCGCGACCGCCCAGCAGCTGGCCGACTCGGCACACCAGGTCTGCCCGTACTCCAAGGCGACCCGCGGCAACATCGACGTGACGGTCACCGGCGAACCCGCCTGAGGCCCCCCACCCGCCCCACGTTTCCCGCCCCATCCGGGAAAGTCGTCTTCGCAAGGCATGTCAACCCTTGCGAAGACGGGGCTTCCCTTGTCAGGTCGGCGGGGGCGCGTCTGCTGACGCGCGCCGGGGCAGCAGCACCACCGTGAGCAGCACGATCGCGCCGCCCACCGCCATGGCCACGCGCATCGACAGGAGCGTCCCCACCAGCCCGCCGGCGAGCACGACGGCCGGCTGGCAGACCTGGCGGGTCACCGGCCAGGCGGTCATCACCCGCGCCAGGTAGCCGTCCTCGACGGCGAGCATCCGGGTCGTGGCGAAGGTCGGTTGAAGACACCCACCGCCGTGAGGAACGTGAACATGACGGCGAGGTAGAGGAGCACGCCGAGCGGTGCCGGTGGCAGCACGGCGAGCAGGATCACCCACGGCGTGCGGAGCACCCCGCTCACGAGGAGCACCCGCCGGCGTCCGAAGCGCTCGACGAGGCGTGGCGCCAGCCGGAGCCGAGAAGGCCACCAGCGCACATGAGGCCCAGGGTGAGGCCGAGCTGCCACGGCGCGAGCCCCAGCACGTCCAGCGCGTAGTAGGACTCGAGGGCGATCGCGATCCCGAGCCCGCAGCCGAATGTGATCCCGTTGACATACAGGGCGCGCAGCAGCGGCGAGCGCCAGAGGTGGACGAACCCGGCGCCGAGGTCGGCGAGCAGATGGGTCCGCGCGGGCGCGACGGGTTGTGGCTCCGGGGAGCGAAGCCGGGTCATGACGATCGCTGACCCCAGGAAGGAGACGGCGTCGACAGCCACCGTGAGGACCGGGCCCACGAGGCTGACGAGCGCGCCTCCGATCGGTGGTCCGACGCTCTGGCGGGACCACATGACCTGCTCCATCGCGCTGTTGGCGCGGTCCAGCCGGGACGTCCCGACGAGAGCCTTGAGGTTGGCGGCGCTCGCGGCGAGGAGGACCACGTTGGCCAGACCGGTGAGGATCTCGACAGTGACGAGCTGGGCGATCGTGAGGTGACCGAGGAGGGCCGCGAGGGGGACGCTCGCCAGCGCGCCGAAGGACCCCAGGTCCGCCATGACGAGCAGCGGTCGCTTGCGATGTCCTTCCCACCACGGTCCGAGGGGAGGGCGAGGACGCCGCCGACCATCGTCGGGATCGCGAAGAGCACCGTCATGACCGGGGGCGAGGGGTCGAGCAGGAGGACGGCGACGACGGGGATGGCCCCGTGACCGACCGCGCCACCCGCCATGCTCGTCGCGTATGCCGTGCGCAGCCGTCTCCGGTCGGCCTCGCGTTCGCCGTCGAGGACCCGGTCGAGGGTCGGTGCTGCGGACGGCGTCACCCGCTCCACCCTGCCAACGAGGGGTGTCAGGAGGAGGTAGGCACGACCGTGTCGCCGACCCGCAGCGGCCCCTCGCCGTCGGGGATGAGGTGGACCGCGAACCACGTCTTGCCGTCACGCTTGCGGTGCCGGGCCAGGGTGCGGATCGGCTCGTGTCCCCGGCCGAGCGACGCCGGGTCGACGGTCGTCATCACGCAGCGGTCGACACCCTTGGGCAACCGGAAGACCACGTCACCGATGGTCACGCCGGACCAGTCGTCCTCGGCGAACGGCTCGAGGTCGCCGTCGACGACGACGTTGGGTCGGAACCGGGTGATCGGCAGCGGGTCGGGCAGCGGCTCGCCACGCTCGGTCGCGGTCTCGGCGACCCAGTCGTTGAGCCGGCGCAGTGACACCTCGGACGCCAGGGTCAGCGGGTAGCCGTCGGCGAGACCCGTGTGGTCGCCCGGCCTGGAGTAGTCGGGGTTGAGGGCCCGGCGGGTCGGGTCGTCACACCAGACGAGGGTGACGTCGTGCCGACCGAGGGACTCCCGCACCCAGGCGGTGGCCTCGGCATCGGCTGGGACGGCGCGCAGCGGCTTGCCGTGCAGCGTGACCTCCACTGCCGGACCGCCAGGCTCATCGACGTGTAGTGACGTCAAAGCGACTGCAGCAGAAGGAGACTGGCTGAGGACGAGGGCGGAGCGCACGGTCGGGTCGGTCTCCGGGGTGTCGGCGACGATCGCGAAGAGGCGTGGCTCCTCGCGGGCGCTGAGCAGGTCCCCGTCGGCATCGACGACCATCCAGCGACGGTCACCGAGCAGACCGGCATACGTCACCCGCGCCGCCCGGACCGGACGGACGGCCGTGCTCTTGACCGGGTGGAGGAACAGGTCGACGACCCGTATGCCGCTCACAGCAGCCGGTCGAGCAGACCGGTGTCGACGTCGTAGAGGAAGCCGCCGACCGCGACCGTGTCGGGGATGAGCGGGTGGGCCCGGACGGCACGCACGTCCTCATGGAGTGCGGCGACCTGGTCGCGGATGACGTGGAAGCCCATCCAGGACGCGTCGACCCCGGCCGACTCGCCGATGACGGCGCGCAGCTCGGGCTCGGTGTTGAGGGTCATCGCGCACCGGGTGTGCGGGATGATCAGGATTCGCCGGACGCCGAGCAGGTGGACGCCGAGGACGAGCGCCTCCAGGCCGGCCGCCGTCACCCGGCCACCGGGGTTGCGGAAGATCTTGGCGTCGCCGGGGGAGAGGCCGAGCATCCCCAGCGGGTCGATCCGGCTGTCCATACAGGTGATGATGGCGACGCCGCGGTGGGCCACGCCGTCGAAGCCGCCCATGGTGAAGCGCGCGGCATACGACTGGTTGGCCGCGAGGAGGTCCTCGAAGGCGTGGTCGTCGGCGGTGTTCATGTCAGACCAGTCCTGGGCGTTTGGGGATGGAGAAGGCGACCGGTTTGGTCACCGCTGCGAAGAAGTCGTTGCCCTTGTCGTCGACGATGACGAAGGCCGGGAAGTCCTCGACCTCGATCTTCCAGACCGCCTCCATGCCGAGCTCGGGGTACTCCAGCACCTCGACGCTCTTGATGCAGTCCTGCGCCAGCCGGGCTGCCGGGCCGCCGATCGAGCCGAGGTAGAAGCCGCCGTGTGCACTGCACGCGTCGGTGACCTGCTGGCTCCGGTTGCCCTTGGCGAGCATGACCATCGAGCCGCCGGCTGCCTGGAACTGGTCGACGTAGGAGTCCATCCGCCCGGCCGTCGTCGGGCCGAACGAGCCGGAGGCCATGCCGGTCGGGGTCTTGGCCGGGCCGGCGTAGTAGACCGGGTGGTCCTTCAGGTATGCCGGCATCTCCTCACCCGCGTCGAGCCGCTCCTTGATCTTCGCGTGGGCGATGTCGCGAGCGACGACCAACGGACCGGTGAGCGACAGTCGGGTCTTGACGGGATGCTTGGCGAGCTCGGCGAGGATCTCGGGCATCGGTCGGTTGAGGTCGATCTCGACGACCCCGCCGCCACCCCCGGTCGATGAGGCGCCCACAGCCTCCTCGGACCCGTCGACCAGGTGCTGGGTCGTCACATCGGGCAGGAACCGGGCCGGGTCGGTCTCGAGCTGCTCGAGGAACACCCCTTGCGGGGTGATCTTGCCGAGTACCTGGCGGTCGGCCGAGCAGGACACCGCGATCGCGACCGGCAGCGAGGCGCCGTGCCGGGGGAGGCGGACGACCCGCACGTCGTGGCAGAAGTACTTGCCGCCGAACTGGGCGCCGATCCCGTTGCGCCGGGTGATCTCCAGGACCTCGGCCTCCAGGTCCAGGTCGCGGAAGCCGTGCCCGGTCGCGGGGTCACCGGCCGTCGGCAGGTGGTCGAGGAACTTGGCGCTGGCGTACTTGGCGGTCTTCAGGGCGTACTCCGCGCTCGTCCCGCCGATCACGACGGCGAGGTGGTACGGGGGGCAGGCGGCCGTCCCGAGCGAGCGGATCTTCTCGTCGAGGAAGCGGGTCATGGCGGCCGGGTTGAGGATCGCCTTGGTCTCCTGGAAGAGGTAGGACTTGTTGGCGCTCCCGCCGCCCTTGGCCATGAACAGGAAGTCGTATGCCGTCTCGTGGCCTCGTGAGGTGTCGGAGTACAGGTCCATCTGGGCGGGCAGGTTCGAGCCGGTGTTGCGCTCCTCCCACATGGTGACCGGCGCCATCTGGGAGTAGCGCAGGTTGAGCCGGGTGTAGGCGTCGAAGACTCCCCGGGCCAGTGCCCGCTCGTCGTCGCCGTCGGTCAGCACGTGCTGGCCGCGCTTGCCGACGATGATGGCCGTGCCGGTGTCCTGACACATCGGCAGGACCCCGCCGGAGGCGATGTTGGCGTTCTTGAGCAGGTCGAGCGCGACGAACTTGTCGTTGTTGCTGGCCTCGGGGTCATCCAGGATGGTGCGCAGCTGGGCCAGGTGCGCGGGACGCAGGTAGTGCGCGATGTCGTGCATCGCGGTCTCGGTCAGGGTCCGCAGCGCCTCCGGGTCGACCTCGAGGAACGTCCGGCCCCCGGGCCCCTCGACCGTGCGCACCCCCTCCGTGGTCAGGAGGCGCCAGGGGACCTGGTCGGTGCCGTTGCCCCCCGCTCCGGGCAGCACGTGTTCGAAGGCGAAGTCCGCCATGGGTGGGGCGCTCCTTGTCGATGCTCGGGACTACAGCTCGTCGGCCGTCGGCGCATAGGCACCGGCGTGGCCCACCGTGATTCCCGAGCAGGCCAGGCCGCGCTCGATGGCCGGCTGGACGTCCTCCAGTCTCGCCCCGGCCAGTCGCGCACGTGCACCCGGGTCGCCGAGCAGCCCGGCGCCGAGCAGGCCCGAGATGAGGCCGGCCATGAACGAGTCGCCGGCGCCGACGGTGTCGACGACCTGGAGGGCGCGCGTCGGCAGCGAGCCGGTCTCACCGGTGGCGGCCGCCCGGAAGCTGACGCCGTGCGCCCCGAGCGTGACCACGGCCAGTCCGGCCCCGAGCTCGCACCAGCGCTCCAAGACCTCGCTCGTCGACTGACCGGCATACAGGAAGTCCAGGTCGTCACTGCTGGCCTTGACGACGTCGGAGAGGGCGATGATCTCCTCCATCCGCGGCCGGACCTGGTCCACCGAGCCCATGATCGTCGGGCGAACATTGGGGTCGTAGCTCACGGTCCCCTGCTCGCGGACGGCGCGCAGGGCGTCCAGGACGTTGACCTGACCCGGCTCGAGCATCGCGCCGATTGAGCCGGTGTGGACGTGGCCGGTGTCGGCGGCGAGAGGGACCTCGGGGAGGTTCCAGTGCAGGTCGAAGGTGTATGCCGCGGCGCCGGTCTCGTCGAGGTCGGCCAGCGCCGTGGAGGTCGGGTCGGCGGTGTGGCTCGTCGGGAGGAGGTGGACGCCGCGCTCGGTGAGGAACTGCTCGATCCGCTCACCGTGCGGGTCATCGCCGATCGTCGTCGCGAAGTCGACGACGTGCCCGAGCCGCGCGACGCCGGCCGCCACGTTCAGGGGGCTGCCGCCGACGTGTTCGTCGACGTTGCCGTAGGGGTCACGGACGATGTCGATGAGGGCCTCGCCGATGACGACGGTTCGGGCGGTCATGGTCGCTTCTCTCGTTCGGACGTCGACGGCATACGGGCCGCTCCGGCCGACTCTATCGGCGCGGTCGCTGCCCGCGCCCGCCGACGATCACGGGTCGGGACAGGTGCCGTCCGACCCGGTTTTGGGCCGTCGTGGGGGAGTGGGGGACGATGGGCCGGTGAGCACCCAGGCACCGAGCAGGTACACCAGTGGATCGGTCGGCAACATGATCCGATCGCTCGTCGTCATCGGCGCGCTCATGGCCCTCGTCATCCTCATCGTCCCGCGGGTCAACTCGATCAGCCAGCCGCCCGTCGACGTGGCCGGAACGGCGAAGTCGATCGCCGCCGAGACCAAGTGGCCGCTCCAGATCCCGACCGGGTTGCCCGACGGCTGGCGGGCGACGAGCGTCCGCTACGTCCGCAGCACCGACGGGGTGATGACCTGGCACGCGGGATACACGACGCCGGACAACCAGTCGGTCGCGATCGAGCAGGCGATGGAGCCCACCATCGGCTGGGTGCGGGCCGAGGTCAACCGGGCCGCGGTCGTCGGCACCGTCGACGCCGGCGGCCTGACCTGGACCAAGTACGTCCGCGACGCCAAGGTCCAGAACAGCCTGGTCCACAACGGGGCCACGGCCGGCAAGGACCTGACGACGATCATCACCGGCACGGGCACGTTCGAGCAGCTGCAGTTCTTCGCCGGCAAGCTCGCCGTCGTCACCGGCTGAGTCAGTCGCGGGGTCCGGCGGGGCCGGCCGAGCGGATCGTCGCCTCGGCCTTCTGGAGCCACTGCTCACAGTGCTGGGCCAGCGCCTCGCCGCGGCGCCACAGGGTCATCGAGTCCTCGAGCCCGACCTGGCCGCCCTCGAGTCGGGCGACGATGTCGACCAGCTCGCCCCGGGCCGCTTCGTAGGACAGGCCCGAGAGGTCGTCAGGGGTCGTGGGATCGGTCGCAGCCATGGGTCGACCCTATGCGTCCGCACCGTCAGGCCGGCCCAGCGCGCGGACGGCGAAGTCACCGCGGGCCACCTGGATCCGCAACAGGTCGTCTACCGCGACGTCCACGCTGTCGCGCACCACGACGCCGTCGGGGTCGGTGACGATGGCGTAGCCACGGTCGAGGGTGGACTGCGGTGACAGGAGCCGGACCTGGCTGGCCAGGTGGCCGATCCGGTCGGTCTCCCGCGCCACCGTCATGGTGAGGTGCCGGGTGGCCCGGTGCCGCAACGCGTCGACGGACTCGCGCTGAGCTCGGACGTATGCCGTGGGGTCGGCCAGGACCGGTCGGCTGCGGAGGGTGACCAGCTGGCGGCGTTCGGCCTCGAGGCGGGTGGTGAGCGCCCGGCATACGCGCTCGCGGGCGCCGGAGACCAGACGGTGCTCCGCCTCGGCATCGGGGACCACGAGCTTGGCCGCGTCGGTCGGGGTGGAGGCTCGGACGTCGGCGACGAAGTCGAGCAGCGGGGTGTCGACGTCGTGGCCGATCGCGCTGACGACCGGGGTACGCGTGCCTGCGACGGCCCGGACGAGCGCCTCGTTGCTGAAGGCGAGCAGGTCCTCGACCGAGCCACCGCCTCGGGCGATGACGATGACGTCGACGTCGGGCTCGGCGTCGAGCTCGCGTAGGGCAGCGATGACCTCCTCGACGGCGCTCGTGCCCTGGACGGCGACCGGCCTGATGGCGAACTGGGTGGTCGGCCAACGACGACGGGCGTTCTCGACGACGTCCTTCTCGGCGGCACTGGCCCGCCCGCAGATGAGCCCGATCCGACGAGGGAGGAACGGGAGCGGCTTCTTGCGGTCGACGCCGAAGAGTCCCTCGGCGGTGAGGTTGGCCTTGAGGTACTCGATCCGGGCGAGCAGCTCACCGACACCGACGGGCCGGATCTGGCGGGCATCGAGCATCAGGGCGCCCCGGCCGGTCCAGAACTCCGGCTTGGCCTGCAGGACGACCCGGGCACCCTGACTGAGCGGAGTGACCATCGCATCGAGCGCGGTGACCCGGATCGACACCGAGAGCGACATGTCGACGTCGGGGTCGCGAAGGGTCAGGTATGCCGTGCCCGCGCCGGGTCGCCGGTTGAGCTGGACGACCTGTCCCTCGACCCAGAGAACCGACATCTTGTCGACGTAGTCGGCGATCTTCATCGACAGCAGGCGCACCGGCCACGGGTTCTCGGGGCTGGTGTCGGCGGCCTTCTCCGGCAGCGGCTGGCTCATCCGGTCCTCCTCACAGGCGCCAATGTATGCCGCGGCCCGTCCGCTGGCCGCCGCGCCCGCGCCGGTCAGCGGGAGCCCCAAGCCCACGCCGGGGTCGTGAGCAGCCCCTGGCCCTCGACGCGGGTCTCACCGAGGTCCTTGACGAGGTGGACGCTGCCCACGGCGGAGCCCTCGTCGTCGTCCTCGTCCAGGGGCAGGTCATCGGGCCAGCGCTCGGGCACCAGCTCGGCGATGAGCGCGTCGGAGTGGGAGACCACGACGATCTGGGTGCGCTCCGCGGCCTGCCGGACGAGTCGGGCGAGGGGGGCCAGCAGGTCGGGGTGCAGGCTGGTCTCCGGCTCGTTGAGGATCATCAGCGCCGGTGGCCGAGGGGTGAGCAGCGCGGCCACGAGCAGGAGGTATCGCAGGGTCCCGTCGGAGAGCTCGGCTGCTCCGAGGGGTCGCAGCATCCCGGGCTGGCGCAGGGCCAGGTCGAACCGGGCCGCGTCGACCTGGACCGCGAGCGTCGCTCCGTCGAAGGCATCCGCCACGGCTTGGGTGAGGGCGCGCTCGTCGCCGATCTCGACGATCGTCTGCAAAGCCGCGGCCAGAGCCGACCCGTCGTTGTCGAGCACCGGTGTGCGGGTGCCGATCTGCACGCGCCGTGCCGGGGCGTGGGCGTCCACCCGGAAGCCGTCGTAGAACCGCCAGCCCCGGATCTGCTCACGCACCGCGATCAGCTCGGGGGCGCGGGACGGGTCGGCCAGCTCGGTGAGCATGCTGGCGTGCGTGGGCAGCGAGGTCGAGATCGTCTCCCAGCCTCGGCGGCCGCGGACCCGTACGGTCGGCCCTCGGCGCTCGACGAGGATCGATCCGGCACGAGCGACCGGGCCGCTCCAGACCAGCTCGCGTTTGACCTCCGGGTCCAGCTCGAAGGCGGTCGGCCCTCCGGTGCGGGCGGGGAGGCCGAGGTCTACGAGGTAGGAGAACCCGTCGTCGGTGGCGAACCCCAGCCGCAGCGAGACCGGTCCGGTACGCACCGTCCCCTGTACCGGCTGCCCCCGTCGGCGGGCCCCGTTGAGCGACTCCGGACCGGCCCACAGGGCGGACGGAAGCCCGCCCTCGGCGGCGAGCGACCCGACGACCTGACCGCGCGCGCAGTCGGCGAGCAGGCGCAGGGAGCGATAGAGGCTCGACTTGCCGCTCCCGTTGGCGCCGGTCACGACGTCGAGCCCGTGCAGCGGCACGAGGACATCGCGCAGCGAGCGGTAGCCCGAGACGGCGACGGTGGTGATCACCCACGAGACGGTATGCCGGACCGCCGACAGGCTGTTCGCGCAGCGCGCGGCTGCCACTCAGGCACGGGGCGGCGACCGGCGGGGTCAGTGGATGCGGGCCGGACGCGCTGCGGAACGTAGGCTGAACCCATGACCGAACCGACCAAGCGGGTCCTTCTCGCCGCCCCCCGGGGCTACTGCGCCGGAGTCGACCGCGCCGTCGTCACCGTCGAGAAGGCGCTGGAGCTCTACGGCCCGCCGGTCTACGTCCGCAAGCAGATCGTCCACAACAAGCACGTCGTGACGACTTTGGAGAAGCGCGGCGCGATCTTCGTCGAGGAGACCGACGAGGTGCCCGAGGGCGCGACCGTCATCTTCTCCGCCCACGGTGTCGCCCCGGTCGTCCATGAGGAGGCAAAGGCGTTGTCGCTCAAGACGATCGACGCGACCTGCCCACTGGTGACCAAGGTCCACCGCGAGGCCCTGCGCTTCGCCGGTGACGACTACGACATCCTGCTCATCGGGCACGAGGGCCACGAGGAGGTCGTCGGCACGAGCGGGGAGGCGCCCGAGCACATCACCCTCGTCGACGGCCCCGACGACGTTCCCAACGTCGAGGTCCGCGACGCCGACAAGGTGGTCTGGCTCTCCCAGACGACCCTGTCCGTCGACGAGACGATGGAGACGGTGCGCAGACTGCGGGACAAGTTCCCCAACCTGCAGGACCCGCCGAGCGATGACATCTGCTACGCCACCCAGAACCGCCAGCTCGCCGTGAAGCAGATGGCGCCCTCGACCGACCTGATGATCGTCGTCGGCTCCCGCAACTCCTCCAACTCGGTCCGCCTCGTGGAGGTGGCGCTCGAGCACGGTGCCCGCGACGGCCACCTCGTCGACTACGCCGACGAGATCGACGAGGCCTGGCTGGACGGGGTGTCCACGGTGGGCGTGACCTCTGGCGCATCGGTGCCCGAGATCCTCGTCAAGGGCGTCCTGGACTACCTCGCCGAGCGCGGCTACGAGGACGTGTCCCCGGTCGTGGCAGCCGAGGAGTCCCTGATGTTCAGCCTGCCCAACGAGATCCGGCGAGACCTCAAGGCGGCCGGGCTGTCCGACAAGATGCGCCACGACGCGGCCTTCGCCGAAGCCGGCTCCCTGCACTAGACGGCCCAGGCCCGCAGGAGGAGCCCCATGGACCGGGAGCCGATGCCGGGCTGGCTCCGAATGCTCTACGGGGCACCGAACCGGCTGTATGCCGGGGGGCTCGGTCGCGTGCTCGGCCACCGGTTCGTGCAGATCCACCACCTCGGGCGGCGCAGCGGGCGACGGTTCCAGGCCGTCGTCGAGGTGGTCCGCTACGACCCCGTGACCGGCGAGGCGACGGTGATGGCCGGCTACGGCCACCAGGCCGACTGGTACCGCAACGTCCTGGCCGCCGGTCGGGCCGACCTGGACTTCGGGCGAGGACCGCGTCCCGCGCGGTTCCGAAGCGTCGAGCAGGGCGAGGCCGAGCAGGTCCTGCGCGACTATCTGCGGCGCTACCGGCCCGTCGCGCCGGCCATGAACGCCTTCCTCGGCTGGCTTGCCGGCTGGCCCTTCGACGCCTCTCCGGCGGCCATCACGAGGCTGTGCGAGCAGATGCCCATGCTCGCCCTCCGGCCAGATCGACCCTGAGGCGACCTCACCAGTCGCCCGTCACCTGCACCGTGCCGATCTGCCGAGCGGATTCGGCCAGACCCCGATCGCCGGTCACGAGCTCCGCGTCGAGCGTCTCGGCGAGTGCCAGATAGGTCGCGTCGTACGCGGAGAGCCGGTGTCGAAGGGCCCAGACCCGAGCCGTCAGGTCCCGGGGATCCCAGTAGGTGACCGGCCAGACGCTGAGCACATTCACGGCCAGAGCTGATCGCGAGGGGTCGACCTTGCGTCCGAGCGCCAGCCCGCGGATCGCGTGAAGGCACTCGGTCACCAAGAGGTACGGGGCGTGGATGGGGGCGTCGATGGAACCGAACCGTGCCACGAGCGGGGCTCCGCGTGTGGTCCGCAGGAGGTACTCCACGGCCGCCGAGGCGTCGATGACGACTGGCGCCACGGCGCGCTCAGCCAAGGCGTTCGCTCCGGGCCTGCCGGATCAGGTCGGCGGCCGGTGGGAGGTCGAGCGGGGGCAGAGCCTCGAGACGTGCGCTGATTTCGGCCATGGTGGGTCGGTCGGCGATCTTGGTCACCTCCGCGAGCAGGTACTCACTGAGGGACTGCCCCGCTGCAGCAGCGCGCGCCTTCAGCCTGCGGCTGGTCTCCTCAGGCACGTTGCGGATCTGCATGGTCGACATGCATTCAGCATATGTCACCCCGTCTGCTCCCTGGGGTGCCGTTGGACGGCGGCCGGTCCGAAGTCGAGCGTGGGCCTCTCCTCGTCGGCCGTCGCGGCTTCGATCAGCTCGTATGCCGTGAGCACCCGCGGGCCGGTCTCGATGGGCACCGGCGCGGTGAGCGGGTCGCCGGCCATGCCCAGGTCGGTCATCCGTCGGGCCGTCACGAGGACTCGGCTCTCCAGGGCTCCGACGAGCTGGTTGTAGGACTCGACCGACCGGGTGAGGGCCCGACCCATCCCGGTCACGTGCGCCCCAAGGGTGGCGAGGCGGCCATGCAGCTCGCGCCCGACGGTGAGCAGCTCCAGGGCGTTGGCGGTGAGGGCGTCCTGCTGCCAGGTGAACGCGACGGTACGCAGCAGGGCCAGGAGGGCGGCCGGGCCGACGAGGACGACCCGGCGAGCCATCGCCGCCTCGTGCAGGCCCGGGTCGGCGGCCAGCGCGGCCGACAGCATCGCCTCGGTGGGCACGAAGCAGACCACCATCTCCGGTGTCGTCTCGAAGGCGGTCCAGTAGGCCTTGTCGGCCAGGCCGTTGACGTGCCCCTTGAGCGACCCGGCGTGCTCCCGGAGCAGCGTGACCCGCTCGGCATCGTCGAGGTCCTCGGCCTGCGCCGACAGGAACGCCGTCATCGGCGCCTTCGCGTCGACGACGAGCACCTTGCTCCCGGGCAACCGGACGACCACGTCGGGCCGCACCGAATGGTCGTGACGGCTGATGGCGCGGACCTGCTCGTCGAAGTCGCAGCGGGCGAGCAAGCCGGCGAGCTCCAGCACCCGGCGCAGCTGCACCTCACCCCAGGCGCCCCGGACCGTGCTCGAGTTGAGCGAGCCGGCCAGGGAGCGGGTCTGCGCGCCAAGGGCCGAGGTCTCCTGCTCGACCCGGGTCATCACGGTCCGCAGCGCGGCGAACTGGTCGACCCGGTCCCGCTCCAGCGTCCCGACCTGGCGCTCGACGCGACCCAGCGCATCGCGCAGAGGAAGGAGCGCGGCCGCCGTCTGGGCGTCCTCGGCGACCGCTGCCTCGAGGTCGACCACGCGCTCGCGGAGCAGCCGACGCTCGGCGACGAGCGCGGACAGACGCGTCGCGGCATACAGCCAGGTCAGGCCCATCCCGATCAGGAGGCCGATGACGGAAGCGATCCACAGGTTCATGCCGCAACCCTCCCAGCGACCACTGACGGTGACCTCAGGAGCGGACGAGCACCACGGCCAGGGTGAGCATCATTACGCCGATGAGGGTGTCCAACACCTGCCAGGTCCGTGGGCGAGCGAGCGGCCCGGCCAGCGCGCGCGCCCCGAAGCCGAGCCCGGTGAACCAGAGGATGCTCCCCACCCCGGCCCCGGCAGCGAACCACCAGCGACCCGACGCACCGTGCTGGTTGGCGAGGTTGCCGAGCATGAGCACCGTGTCGAGGTAGACGTGCGGGTTGAGGAAGGTCAGCGCCAGGGTCGTCGCGACGATCGACCCCCGCGACCTGGCCGGGCCCGCACCGAGGGCACCCGCGTGCCGGGCCGCCCAGAGCGATCGCAGCCCGAACCACACGAGGTAGGCCGCCCCGACCCACTTCATGGCCCTGAGCGCCGTCGGGTGCGAGCCGACGAGGGCACCGAGGCCGGCCGTTCCGGCGAGGATCAGCAGCAGGTCGCTCGCCGCGCAGATCGTCACGATGGTGCCGATGTGGTCGCGGGCCAGGCCTTGTCGCAGGACGAAGGCGTTCTGCGCCCCGATGGCGACGATGAGCCCGAGCCCGGTGAGGAGGCCGGCGACGAGATGAGCGAGCATGCGATGACGCTAGGCCCTGGCGCGGCTTCAGGCGAACGACAGATTCTCACGATGGATTAGCGTTGCTTCATGCAGACCGACCACCTCCGGACCCTGGCGGCGATCGTCGACGAGGGCAGCTTCGACGGGGCGGCATACGAGCTGCGGATCACGCCCAGCGCCGTGAGCCAACGGATCAAGGCGCTCGAGGCGGGCGTCGGGCAGGTGGTCGTCGAGCGGACGTCTCCCTGCCGGCCGACCCGTGCGGGGGAGGTCCTGCTGCGGCTGGCCCGCCAGCAGGAGGTGCTGCACCGCGAGGTCTGGGACGAGCTCGGCGCCGGGTCGGCGGGAGGCCGGGTGCCGTTGACCGTTGCCGTCAACGCCGACTCGCTGGCCACCTGGTTCACCGAGGTCATCGCGACCGCGGCCTCCTGGGACGACACGACCCTCCGGCTGCGGGTCGACGACCAGGACCACACGGCATCGCTCCTGCGGTCCGGCGAGGTGCTGGGCGGCATCACGAGCCGCCCCGGACCCGTGTCCGGCTGCCGCAGCATCCCGCTCGGGCTGATGCGCTACGTCCCGGTGGCGACGCCGGCCCTGCGTGACCGTCACCGTCTCGGCCGGTCCGTCGGCTGGGCGACCATGCCGGTCGTGCGCTTCAACGCCAAGGACGACCTCCAGCAGGCGTTCCTCGCGGCCCGTGGAGCCGTCCCCGGCACGGTCCACGAGGTGCCGGCATCGGAGGCGTATGCCGCGGCGATCCGGGCCGGGCTGGGCTGGGGGATGCTGCCGAGCCAGCAGCTGGGCGACGCCCTGGAGACCGGTGCTCTCGTGCGTCTCTCGCGGGAGCACCTCGACGTCCCGCTCCACTGGCAGGTCTGGAGGATGGAGTCCGGGCGGGTCGGCCGCCTCACCGACACGGTGGTGGCCGCCGCGCGTCGGGCGCTGCGTCACCTGCCGTCCACCTCGCCCGGGTAGCCTCGCGACCATGCCCGAGTCGATCGAGACGTATGCCGCGCGCCTGGCTGCCGCGGCCGGTCCCGATGGCCGCCCAGTGCTGGATGTCGACGGGATGGTCTCCTGGGACGTCTTCCCGTTCGAGGCAGATGGCTTGCGGGCCAAGGCATTTGAGCCGCTCGCCGAGGAGGAGCCGGGGCGGATGGGCGACGATCCTGCCACCTGCGCCCTCGGCGACTGCCCGGGGGAGCGGTCCGGGGGCTGGCAGGTGGTGTGGACCGACGACCGATGGCAGCTCAAGGTCCCTCCACCATCGGGGCTCCCGTCCGTCCTTGTCCTCGAGCCGCTTGCACACGTCGACCTCACTGAGCTCCCGGACGAGCTCGCCGCCGAGATGGGCCGCCTCATGGTGGTCATCGCGAAGTCGGTGGAGGCATTGCCCACGGTCGCCCGCTGTCACGTCATGCGGATCGGCGACGGGGCCGTCCATCTCCACCTGTGGTTCCTCGGTCGCCCGGCGCGGCTGCCTCAGTTCCGCGGGAGCTACAACGTCGTCTGGGACGACATCGCCCCAGCGATCCCGGTCGAGGTGCGTGACGAGAACGCTGCGTTCGTCGTGGACCGACTCGTCGCGGCATACGGCGGCCGTCGTGCCTGAGCCCACCAAGTCCCCGGACCTGTCGACGGAGGCGGGCCGGCTCGCCTTCAACCGGATCCTCAACCAGCGCCTGCCGGTCAAGCGCAACATCGCGCAAGGCTTGTTGCGCAACGAGATCGGCGAGGTGCTGCTCTGCGAGCTCACCTACAAGAAGGACTGGGACCTGCCCGGCGGCGTCGTCGACCCGCGGGAGTCTCCGGCCACCTGCCTGGAGCGCGAGGTGTTCGAGGAGCTGGACCTCGAGGTCGTCGCGGGCGACCTGCTCGCCGTCAACTGGCTGCCGCCGTATCGCGGCTGGGACGACGCGGTCCTCTTCCTCCACGACCTCGGCACGGTCCCCGCGTCGACCCTCGGCCGGCTCACCCTGCTCAAGCGCGAGATCAAGGCCGTGCACTGGGTGGCCCCCCAGGCTGCCGCGGACCACGTCGCGCCATACACCGGCGCGATGCTCGACCACGTTCTCGCGCACCCGGGCCCAACGGCATACCTGGAGAACAGCCAGCCGCGCGTGCCCGGCTGACCCCCGAACTGTACAAATACGAGCCTCTTGTAAATCTTCTGTACAAAACCTATCCTTCTGTAAACCCACAGGAGGAGGTCGTGCCGTGGCGCCGACGCAGGCCAACGCCAAGGAAACCGTTCCGGCCGGATCGACGGAGCGCTGGACCGACAAGAAGCGCTACCTCTGGCTGCTCGGGCTGGTCATCCCGACGCTCGGCGTGGCCGTGCTCCTTGCCTACCTGCTCCTTGGCTGGGCGTGGACCCTGTGGGTCGGCCCGATCCTCATCCTCGGGATCGTCCCGGCCATCGACCTGGTCGCCGGCCTGGACCGCTCGAACCCGCCGGACGACGTCATCGAGGCACTGGAGCAGGACCGCTACTACCGCTGGATCACCTACCTCTACCTCCCGCTCCAGTACCTCTCCCTCGTCGTGGCCGTCGCCCTCATCGGCGGCGTCAACCCGATCGCGCGGGTCACCGACCTGTTGGGGCTCTCGACCGGCATCCGGGACTCGCACCTCGGGACGCTCCTGCTCGCCGACCCGCACCTGGGGATCGTGGACAAGGTCGCCCTCGCCATCTCGGTCGGCTGCATCGGCGGCATCGGCATCAACACCGCCCACGAGCTCGGCCACAAGAAGGAGAAGCACGAGCGCTGGCTGTCCAAGGTCGCGCTCATGCAGAGCTGCTACGGCCACTTCTACATCGAGCACAACCGCGGCCACCACGTCCGCGTCGCCACCCCCGAGGACCCGGCGAGCTCGCGGCTCGGCGAGAGCTTCTACCAGTTCTGGCCGCGGACGGTCGTCGGGTCGCTGCGCAGCGCCTGGCGGCTGGAGCGCAAGCGCTACGGACGACGGAACCGGCACCCGTACCGGATCGGCAACGACGTCATCAGCTCCTGGCTCATGTCGACAGGCCTCTTCGCGGTGCTCTGCGCGGTCTTCGGGGTCGGCGTTCTGCCCTACCTCGTCCTCCAGGCGGTCGTCGGCTTCTCGCTCCTGGAGGTCATCAACTACATGGAGCACTACGGGATGCGGCGGCAGAAGGTCGGCCTGGGGGAGCGGCAGCGCTACGAGCGGGTCAACCCGAGCCACAGCTGGAACTCCAACAACGTCGCGACCAACGTCCTGCTCTACCACCTGCAGCGGCACAGCGACCACCACGCGAACCCCACCCGCCGCTACCAGGCGCTGCGCGACTTCAAGGAGTCGCCCGTCCTGCCGACGGGGTATGCCGGGATGATCGTCCTCGCCATCGTGCCGGCGCTCTGGCGCCGGGTCATGGACCCCCGGGTCGTCGCCCACTTCGACGGCGACGTCACCCTGGCCAACATCAGCCCGCGCAAGCGGGAGCAGATCCTGGCGAAGTGGACGCGCCCGGTCGCCTCCGACGCCGACCCGGCCATGTCGTATGCCGCCCCGTATGCCGCCCCGTATGCCGCCCTGTCCGGAGAGCCCGGCAACGCGGCATACGAGATCCTCTCGGCCCGCTGCCCGGGCTGCGGCTACACCTACCGGGTCGAGGAGGGCAACGAACGGGAAGGTTTCGCCGCCGGGACGGCCTGGGACCAGGTTCCCGACGACTGGTGCTGCCCGGACTGCGGAGTGCGCGAGAAGGTCGACTTCGTCGCAGCCGAGGCGTCGTGAGGATCGTGGCCGGCCACGTGCTGGCATTCGGCCCGGCGACATGACGGGCGCCCCTACGCTGTCGCGCATGACCCAGCCTCCTGCGTCGGCCGCGTCGGCCGCCTCGACGCGGGAGCGGATCATCGCCAGTGCCCGCGGGATGACGGTCCGGGTCGGGTGGTCGGCCGTCTCGATGGGTCGGTTGGCTGCTGACTCGGGTCTGTCCCGGCAGACCGTCTACAACGAGTTCGGCTCCAAGTCGGGCCTGGCCGAGGCGCTGGTGCTCACCGAGCTGGCCCTGTTCCTCGACGTCGTGGAGGCTGCGTTCCGGGCCGAGCCGGGCGACCTGGTGGCCGGAGTCCGCGGCGCGGTCTTCGGGGTCCTGGACCTGGCCGAGCGTGACGAGCTGCTGCGGGCCGTCGTCTCGGCCAGCCACGGCGCCAACTCCGACCTCCTGCCGCTGTTGACGACGCGGGCCGACACGCTCCTCGCGGTCGCGCGCGATGTCCTGCTCCGGTGCCTCGCGGCATACGACGTCCCGTTCGACGACGCGCACCTCGAGATGGCCGTCGACGTGGTCGTCCGCACCACGCTCAGCCACGTCATGCAACCTTCGAGCTCGCCGGCCACCACCGCCGACGACCTCGCCTGGGTGGCCGCGCGCGTGCTCCGGCCGTGACCGGGGCGCCCCCGCCCGCCGTCTAGACTCCTGTCCTCGTGGCACTCACCATCGGAATCGTCGGGCTCCCCAACGTCGGCAAGTCGACGATGTTCAACGCCCTCACCAAGAACAACGTCCTCGCCGCGAACTACCCGTTCGCCACGATCGAGCCGAACGTCGGCGTCGTCCCCCTGCCGGACGCCAGGCTCGGTGCACTCGCGGAGGTCTTCGGCTCCGAGCGGATCCTCCCCGCGACGGTCTCGTTCGTCGACATCGCCGGCATCGTGCGCGGCGCCTCCGAGGGCGAGGGGCTGGGCAACAAGTTCCTCGCCAACATCCGCGAGGCCGACGCGATCTGCCAGGTGGTGCGCGCCTTCGAGGACGGCGACGTCGTCCACGTCGATGGCAAGGTCTCGCCCGCCTCCGACATCGAGACGGTCCACACCGAGCTGATCCTCGCCGACCTGCAGACCCTCGAGAAAGCGATCCCGCGGCTGGAGAAGGAGGCGCGGGTCAAGAAGGAGTCCAAGCCCCTCCTCGACAACGCCATCGCCGCCCAGGCCGTGCTGAACGGCGGGAACACCCTGTATGCCGCGGGCGCGGCGGCCGGCGTCGACCTCGCCGATGCACGCGGGCTGGGGCTGCTGACGACCAAGCCGTTCATCTACGTGTTCAACCTCGACGAGGACCAGCTCGGTGACGCCGACCTGCACGCGGAGCTGGGCGGCCTCGTGGCTCCCGCTGACGCGGTGTTCCTCAACGCCAAGCTCGAGATGGACCTCATGGACATGTCGACGGAGGACGCGAAGGAGATGCTGGAGTCCTTCGGTGCCACCGAGTCCGGCCTCGACCAGCTGGCGCGCACGGGCTTCCACACCCTCGGGTTGCAGACCTACCTGACGGCCGGGCCCAAGGAGTCGCGAGCCTGGACCATCGGTCAGGGCTGGACCGCCCCGCAGGCCGCCGGCGTGATCCACACCGACTTCCAGCGTGGCTTCATCAAGGCCGAGATCGTGTCGTTCGACGACCTCGTCGCAGCCGGCTCGATGAACGCCGCCAAGGCCGCCGGCAAGGTCCGGCTCGAGGGCAAGGACTACGTCATGCAGGACGGCGACGTCGTGGAGTTCCGCTTCAACGTGTGAGGGCGGGTCGTTCGGCGGTGGAGGTGATCGGACGCGCCCGGGCGCGTCGGCTCACCTCCAACCGAGGACCGCACTGGCACACCGGCTCGGTCAGTACCAGTGGGGAGACCGGGCCTGCCAGGTCGACCACGCCTGGCACGGTGACCCGTACCGCCGCTCGATGTAGGTCAGGCCCCACCGGATCTGGGTGACCGGGTTGACCAGCCAGTCCTTGCCCGCCGACGCCATCTTCGAGCCGGGGAGCGACTGGGGGATGCCGTAGGCGCCCGACGACCGGTTGGCGGCCGCCCAGTTCCAGCCACTCTCGGCGTTCCAGAGCCGATCCAGGCACGGCCACTCGGTGGCGGCGAACCCGTCGGCGATGAGCATGGCCCGACCGACGGTGCGGGGGTCGAGCTGGGCCTTGGTGAGGACCGCTCCGCCGCCGCTCGCATAGAGCTTGGCCAGGCTGGCTGCCGACGAGGTGCCCACCGGCAGCCCCGCGAGGGACGCGAGCTCGTCCTCGCGCTGCTGTTGCAAGGTGGCCGAGCTGGTCCGGAGGGCGGCGAGCTGGGACATCAGGACGGCCTGCTCGGCGGCCAGCTTGTTGGCATCGACCTCGGCCTGCGCGACGACCGCTTCCAGGGCAGCGCGCGCGGCCTTGGCCGTCTCGGCGACCTTGGCCTGGGCCTCGCGTGCACTGTCGGCCAGGCCGCTCATGCGAGCCGCGTCGGAGGCCATGGCGTCGGCGTGGATGCGGACGTCGTCCTGGCGGGCGAGGATGGCGCCCATCGCGATCTCGAGGTCGGACAGCCCCTGCGGGCCGTTCGGGCCGAAGACCACGGCGAGGTAGTTGTCGCTGGGAGCGCCCTGGTAGAGCAAGGCCGCCTGTTGGCGCAGCGCGCGGTCGGCGATGGCGCTCTCGGTCGCCGCAGCGGCTGCGTCCACGGCGGCCTGGTCCGCGTCCGCGTTGCGGTCCGCGAGGGTGTCCTCGGCGACTCCGTATGCCGTGACCGCTGCGGCCAGCTGGGCCTGCACCTGGGTGAGGTGGGCAGTGGCCGCGTCGTAGGCCTTCTGCGCTGCGGCAACCCGGACGGCGACCTCGTGCGTCAGCCTCGGGTCCGGGGTCGGGGTCGGGGTCGGAGACGGTGTGCCGGTCGGCGATGGACGGGGGGTCGAGGTTGCCGTAGTAGTCGGTGTGGCTGTGGCCCGAGGCCTGGCCGTCGCAGTGACGGTTGCGGTCGGCGTGCCCGTCGGCGCGGGTGTGGGGTCTGCCTGAGCCGTGGGGGTGGTGAGGGTCAGGGTCAGGGCGGCGCAGACCGGGAAGAGGGCGCGAGCAGCCCACCTCTTGACCGACGGCGGTCTGCTCACGAAAAGGCCCCCAAACGACGTGCCCGACCCGGTGACTGTAACCCCGCCAGGAGCGCCTCGGCACGAGTCGAGGAGGACCCGGTCCGTTCGTCGGCAAAGCCTGTAACGGGTGGGTCTGATGGGACGGATGTGGCCCGATCTCGCCCTGAGACGCTTTCAGGTCGGACCCATCGGAACGCCACAGGAACCCGACAGACCCCCTCGGCAACGTGGGTGTCATGAACACGACTCCAGCCCCGGTCGACACCGCTCCGGTCCCGGTCCTCGCTCCGCTCGCGGACCCGGCAGCGACGACCCCGACGACCGGTGCCACCACGCTGCGCTATCGGGTCACGGCCGATGGCACCCTCGTCCGGCTCAGCCCAGGGCGCTGACGACCGGTCCGACGATCGGCGACCGCTCGGCCGCCTCGAGCGAGAGCACGGCGCCATCCGGGCCGGACAGTGGAACCCGCCAGTTGGGGTACTCGTTCTCGGTGCCGGGCTGGTTGATGATCCGCCGGTCGCCCACGAGGTCCGACAGCGAGACGCCGAGCATCTTGGCCGGCGTCCGGGCCAGGCAGCGGTGCAGGGCGACGACCGTCGCCGCGGCGTCCGCCCCGGGATCCAGCCAGCCGCGGTCGACGAGCAGTCCACGGACCTTGTCGATCGCCGCCTGCTCGGTCGCCGCCTCCTCCGACGCGGAGCGGGTGAGCAGGCCGAGCTGGTCCCGCAGGGCGACGTGGGCCAGCTCGAGGTAGCCCGCGGTGGGCGGGAGATCATGAGTGGTGACCGACGCCAGGCACAGCTCGCGGTAGTCCTCCGGAGGCAGCGGCCGCCCGTCCTCGGTCCACTCGAACCACAGGATGGACGTGCCGAGCACGCCGCGGTCGCGGAGCACCTCCCGGGCCATCGGCTCGACGACCCCCAGGTCCTCGCCGACGACGACCGCGCCGGCCCGCTGTGCCTCCAGGACGAGGATGCCGACGAGCGCCTCGAAGTCGTACCGCACATAGGCGCCCTCGGACGCATCGCTGCCCTCCGGGACCCACCACAGCCGGAACAGCCCGATGACGTGGTCGACCCGGATGCCACCGGAGTCCTTGAGCACTGCACGCACCATGTCGCGGAACGGCGCGTAGCCCACCTCGGCGAGCCGCTCCGGGTGCCACGGCGGCTGGTGCCAGTTCTGGCCGCGCTGGTTGAACTGGTCGGGCGGGGCGCCCACGGTCACGCCCTGCGCCAGGACCGAGGACAGGCCCCAGGCGTCAGCGCCCTCGGGATGGACACCGACGGCCAGGTCGTTGACGACCCCCAGCGACATCCCCGCGTCGAGCGCCGAGCGCTGGGTGGCACCCATCTGGTCATCGAGCAGCCACTGGAGCCAGGCGTGGAAGCGCACCTGCTCCGGGTGCTCCTGGACGTATGCCGCGACAGCCTCCGAGTCCTTGTCCTGCAACCGCTCCGGCCACTCCTTCCAGTTGGCGCCGTAGGCGTCGGCCAGGGCGCACCAGGTGGCGAAGGTCTGCAGGCCCCCACCCTGCGCCGTGACGAACCGGTTGAAGTCGGCGTTCCTGAGCCCGGTCAGGCCGGCCGAGAAGACCACCTCGAGGGCGTTGCGCTTGGCCGCCCAGGCGGCGTCACGGTCGATCCCGTCGAGGGCGTTGAGCGCGCGCGCCGACACGGCATACGACTCGACCTCGATCCGCGCGGCGGGGGAGAGGTGGGCGACCTCGGGGATGTCCTCGACCCGTAGGTACAGGGGGTTCGCGAACCGCCTCGTCGTGGGCAGGTAGGGCGACGGCTCGAGGTGACCTGAGGGCTCGGCCGCATGGACCGGGTTGACGAGGACGAACTCGGCCCCCAGCCCGGCGCCCCACGAGGCGAGCTCGGCGAGGTCGGCGAGGTCACCGATGCCCCACGACCCGGCCGACCGAACCTGGTACAGCTGGGTCATCAGGCCCCAGACCCGGCCCGCCCGCAGCGGCTGGGGGAGCTCCAGGCGGGTCGGCGTGACGACGACCGTCGCGCTGGCGCTCGTGCCGTCGCCGACCTCGACGGTCAGTGTGTGCCAGCCGAGCGGCAGGTCGCCGGGCAGCTCGATCGTCGCCTCACCGGTGAGCCGACCATCGACAGTCCTGGGCTCGACGTAGCGGTCGACCAGCGGGACGTCGCGGGACCCGCCGTCCTCCAGCTCGATCCACGCGTGGACGGTTGCTCCGTGGGCCACGTGCACAGGCACCCACGGCGTCCAGCCGGCTCGGAGTACGACCGTCGGGGGCAGGACAGCACGCCACGGCCCGTCGACCGTCTCGGCGAGCGCGGCCCGGGCGGAGTCCTCCGTCGAGGCATCGACCCCGAGCGCGGCGAGGACGGTGGTGATCGTCTCGGCGCTCACCGGAGTGTGCCGCCCCTGCCAGTCCCAGTAGTCGGTGGCGACGCCGTGGGCCGTCGCCAGGTCGACGAGCGTACGGCTCGGGGGCGTGTGCTCGGGCAACGTTGGCATCTCCGACTGGGTCCGGTTGGGCGGCGCCCAGTCTTCCACGCCCCGTATGCCGGACGGTCGGGTCAGACGTGGGTCCCGACGAGCCGGCCCACGGCATACGTGATGGCCATGGCAACGGCGCCGCCGACGACGTTGCGGCCGATCGGGCGGGCGACCGGCGAGTGCCCGACCCGGGCGCTGACCCAGCCGGTGAGTGCGAGTGCCAACAGGACCGCGACGACGGTGACCTGGAGGCGCAACGACTGGGCGGAGAGCAGGATGGCCGCAAGGGGGAGCAGCGCGCCGACGGTGAACGACCCCATCGACGCCACCGCCGCGTGCCACGGGCTGGCCAGGTCGTCGGGGTCGATGCCGAGCTCGACCTCGGCATGCGCTGCGAGGGCGTCGTGACGGGTGAGCTGCTCGGCCACCTGCTGGGCAAGGTCGGGGGAGAGGCCCCGGTCGGCATACAGCTGGGTGAGCTCGGCCAGCTCCTCCGCGGGCTGCTCGCGCAGCTCGCGGACCTCCTTGGCGACCATCGCCTGCTCGGTGTCGCGCTGGGTGCTCACCGACACGTACTCGCCGACGGCCATGCTCATCGCGCCGGCGGCCAGTCCGGCCAGTCCGGCCGTCGCGATGGCCGCCCGGCTGGTGGTCGCCGCCGCCACGCCGATGACGATGCCGGCTGTCGACACGATGCCGTCGTTGGCCCCGAGGACGCCGGCCCGCAGCGCGTTAAGCCGGGCGGAGAGCCCTGCCTCGTGCTCCTCGCCTTCGTGCGAGCGATCAGACATGGTGACCTCCGGAGGAGTGCGGTGCGGGCCAGGTCAGTGTGTCAAAGGGGCCCGATCTCCGTGCCACAGGTCTTCGGCCGCCGATGCTGCGTCGGTCGACGCCTCCGGCGACAAACTCGGTATCAATTCGGTCAAGTCCGGGGCAGACCTTGCGCTACCCCTTGGTAAGTGCGTTACGTTTCCCGCGCAGCCCCATCAGGGTGATTGTGTAGTGGGAGTCTCATCGGAGGTCCCATGAGGCTGGGCCCGGACGACCTCCGGACCGAACCGACGTGCAGGAGGTGTTGGCCAAGCGTGCCCGACTCAAGCGATGAACCTCAGGACTTCTCCCACGTAGGCACCCAGACTGCAACAGGGGTCTCGGCCGTCGACGACGTGGTCGAGGACGACGAGGTCGCCGGCGTCAAGGCCGTCGCCGGGCGCACGCCGTGGCAGCTCGCCCGGATCCGCCTGCGGCGCGACAAGCCGACCATGGTGATGATCGTCACCGTGGCCTTCGCCCTCGTGATGGCCGTCGTCGCGCCCATCCTGGACAAGCTGGGCGTCCTCGACCCCCAGACGTTCCACTCCGACCTGATCAACGGCGCATCCGGTGGCCTGCCCATCGGGCCGTTCGGCGGGATCTCCTGGAGCCACCCCCTCGGCGTGGAGCCCGGCACCGGCCGCGACCTGTTGTCCCGACTGGTCCTCGGCGTGACGTTCTCCCTGATCATCGCGCTGTCGGCCACGCTGATCGCGGTCGCGCTGGGCACGGTGCTGGGCATCATCGCCGGCTACTCCGGCAAGTTCCTCGACTTCTGGATCTCCCGCCTCGTCGACATGGTGCTGTCGTTCCCGCAGACGCTCATGCTACTGGCCCTGTCCAGCACGATGATCGCCCTGATCGCCCGATCCACCGGCGACTCCAACCCCAGCGGCGGCAACCTCTCCAAGGCCATCTACATCATCCTCGTGCTCGGGCTGTTCGGTTGGCCCTACTTCGCGCGCATCATCCGCGGCCAGGTGCTGTCCCTGCGCGAGCGCGAGTTCGTGGAGTCGGCCAAGAGCCTCGGTGCCCGCCACTCGCGGATCTACTTCAAGGAGATGCTGCCGAACCTGTGGGCGCCGATCCTCGTCTACTTCACCCTGATCATGCCGGCCAACATCTCGGCCGAGGCCGCCCTGTCCTACCTCGGCGTCGGTGTCGGCAACCCCACGCCGACCCTGGGCAACGTCCTGACGAACGCGGTCAACTACCCCGACGCCGACTTCACCTACTTCGCGGTGTCGGCCATCTTCATCGCCGTGCTCGTGCTGTCGTTCAACCTGCTGGGTGACGGCCTGCGCGATGCCCTCGACCCCAAGGCCGACCGCTGACCGCCGCGCGTCCCCACCAGAACTTCCCCCGGCGCCCGCTGGGGGCAGATGCACCGCCCAAGCGGATGCAGCAATCCTCGAAGGAGAGTCAATGATCACCAAGAAGGCAACCGGGCTCGTTGCCCTCGCCGTTGGCGTGGCGCTCCCCTTGTCCGCATGTGGCGGTGGCACCACCGGAACCTCGACCAGCTCGAGTTCCGGCGGGTCCGCGTCCGCGGCCAAGGGCGGCACCCTGTACTACCTGACCAAGCGTCCGGCCGAGCACCTCGACCCGCAGCGCACCTACATCGGCCGCGACCTGGCCGACATGGGCCGCCTGTGGTCGCGCTCGCTGGTCCAGTTCCCCGTCACCTCGGACGAGAAGAAGGCGGTCGCCCCGATCGCCGACCTCGCCACCGACACCGGGAAGTCGACGAACGGCGCCAAGACCTGGAGCTTCACGCTCAAGGACGGCGTCAAGTGGGAGGACGGCAAGGACGTCACGTGTGCGGACCTCAAGTACGGGCTCTCGCGCACCTTCGCCCAGGACGTCATCACCGGGGGACCCAACTACGTCCTCGGCTACATGCCGACCGTCGCCAAGGCGTATGCCGGCCCCTACAAGAAGACCGGCCAGGACGCCTTCGACAAGGCCGTCACCTGCTCGGGCAAGACGATCACCTACAACTTCGAGAAGCCGTGGGCCGACTTCCCGCTGGCCATCGCCTCGCTGCGCGCCTTCGACCCGTACCGGGCCGACAAGGACCAGGGTGACAAGTCCAACTACGCCATCTTCTCCGACGGCCCGTACAAGATCCAGGGCACCTGGACCAAGGGCACCGGCGGCACCTTCGTCCGCAACGACCAGTACGACCCCAAGACCGACGGCAACCGGCAGGCGCTGCCGGAGAAGATCGTCTTTGTCGAGGGCCTGACCAACGAGATCATCACCCAGCGGCTCATCGCCGACTCGGGCAACGACAAGACGGCGGTCACCGACCGCAACGTCCCGCCGGCGTTCTACAACCAGGTCACCGGTGCCGTTGCCGCTCGCTCGGTCAACGTGAACTCCCCGTTCACCGACTACCTCCTGCCGAACTTCAACACCATGACCAACGTCAAGGTGCGGCAGGCGCTGGCCATGGCCACCAACAAGACCGCCTACTCGACCGCCCTCGGTGGCGACAAGGCGTCGGTCCCGGCCAAGTCGATCGTCAACCCGTCGGTCCCCGGCTACGCCGCGAACCCGGCGTTCACGGCTCCCGATGCGGGTGACCCGGCGGCGGCCAAGGCGCTGCTCCAGTCCGCCGGCGTGACGCTGCCCTACCCGATCAAGGTGACCTACCCCGGTGGCACCCCGACGTCGGACAACTCCTTCGCCGCCCTCAAGGACGGCTGGGACAAGGCCGGCTTCAAGACCACGCTGGTCTCGCTCCCGGACACGTACTACGACGTGATCCAGGACGTGAACTACAAGGGCGGCGACGTCCTGTGGGGTGGCTGGGGCGCTGACTGGCCGGGCATCTCGACCGTCATCCCGCCACTGTTCGACAGCCGGATCAACCTCAATGCCAAGACCAACGGCCAGGACTACGGCAACTTCAAGGACGACAAGGCCAACCAGATGATGGACGCCGCTGGAGCCAAGGCGAGCCTTGACGAGCAGAACGCGGCCTACGCCGATCTGGACAAGTACCTCGGCGAGACCGTCGCGTACATCCCGCTCGACATCACCCGGTTCTACTTCCTCTACGGCTCCAACGTGGCCAACTACCTCGTTGACCCGGCGAGCAACATGTACCCCGACCTCGGTGCGATCGGCGTCAAGAAGAGCTGATCCGTCGACCTTCGGGTCACGCAGTACCCCCACGGTGGGGGGGTTGGTGCCAGCACCAGCCCCCCACCGCGGGACCCGGCCGGGGCCCTCCTCATCGAGGGGCGAGTCCGGTAGCGTCACAGTCGTCGCCTGAGAGGAAGCCCGAAGGGGCCGCCATGTTCGCGTACATCGTCCGTCGCCTGTTCTCAGGCATCGTGATGCTCATCGTCATGAGCTTCGTGACCATCCTGCTGTTCTTCTCCTCGGCCGTTGACCCGGCCCGGGTGATGTGCGGCAAGAGCTGCACCCCCGAGCGCATCGAGCAGACCCGCAAGGCCCTGGGCTACGACAAACCCGCGGTCCAGCAGTGGACGGCGTTCCTCGGCGGCGTGGTCAAGGGTCGCGAGTACCCGGCCGACGAGGCCCTGCGCAAGGCGGCGCCCCAGCTGGTCGTCGACTGCCACGCCCCCTGCCTGGGCTACTCGACGGTGACGCAGCAGTCGGTCGGCTCCACGCTGTGGACCAAGCTCCCCGTGACCGGGTCGCTGGCCATCGCGGCCTTCATCATGTGGATGGTCGTCGGCGTCGGCTTGGGGATCATCTCCGCCCTCTTCAAGGGAACCCTGCTGGACCGGGCCATCGTCGGCAGCTCGCTGCTGTTCTACGCGTTCCCGACCTTCGCGATCGGCATCGCGCTGTATACCTATCTCTCGCTGAAGTGGCACCTGGTGAAGATCCCCGCCTACACCCCGATCAGCGAGAGCCCGAGTGCGTGGCTGCAGGGGCTCTTCCTGCCGGCCCTCACCCTGGCGCTGGTCTACATCGCCGGCTACGTCCGGCTCACCCGCGCTTTCGTCCTGGAGTCCCTGAGCGAGGACTACCTGCGCACGGCCAAGGCCAAGGGCCTGGCTCCGCGCAAGATCCTCTTCAAGCACACCATGCGCGCCGCCCTCACACCCGTCGTCACCGCGGCCGGGCTCGACCTCGGCGGCCTGCTCGGGGGGGCGATCATCACGGAGACCATCTTCAACTACGACGGCCTGGGCAAGCTGGCCGTGCTCTCCAACGCCCAGTTCGACCTGCCGATGATCGTCGGCATCGTCCTCGTGGCGGCGACCTTCGTCATCCTCGCCAACCTCATCGTCGACCTCCTCTATGCCCTCATCGACCCCCGCGTGAAGTACGCGTGAGGAAGGCAACCGATACATGAGCACCTCTGCCACCACCGACCACGCCGCCCGGGGAGCCAGCGGCTCCGGGGACGTACCGGCACTGCTCTCGGTCCGCGAGCTGCGGGTCCACTTCCCGACCGAGGACGGAGTGGTCAAGGCGGTCGACGACCTCTCCTTCGACCTGGCACCCGGCGCGACCCTGGGCATCGTGGGCGAGTCCGGCTCGGGCAAGTCGGTGACCAGCCAGGCCATCATGGGCCTGCACCGCGGCACCCGGGCCAAGGTCGGCGGCCAGATCCTCTTCGACGGCGTGGACCTGCTGACCATCTCCGACGAGGAGCTGCGCCGGCGCAGGGGCCAGGACGTCGCCATGGTCTTCCAGGACCCGTTGTCGGCGCTGCACCCGTACTACACGGTGGGCAACCAGCTCGTCGAGGCCTATCGCGTCCACCACGACGTGAGCAAGCAGGCGGCCCGGGCCAGGGTCATCGAGATGCTCGACCGGGTCGGCATCCCCAGTCCCCAGGCGCGGTTCGGCAACTACCCCCACGAGTTCTCCGGCGGTATGCGCCAGCGCGCCATGATCGCCATGGCGCTCATCAACGACCCGCGGCTGATCATCGCCGACGAGCCCACCACCGCCCTGGACGTCACGGTCCAGGCCCAGATCCTGGACCTGCTCGTCGGGCTCCAGAAGGAGTTCGGCTCCTCGATCATCATCATCACCCACGACCTCGGAGTTGTCGCCGAGATGGCCGACGACATCCTGGTCATGTACGGCGGCAAGGCCGTCGAGCGGGGCGACGCCGACACCATCTTCTACTCCCCAGAGCACCCGTATGCCTGGGGCCTGCTCCGGTCGATGCCGCGGATGGACCGCCTACGCACCGAGCGGCTGGTCCCCATCGCCGGCAACCCGCCGTCCCTCATCAACCTGCCCACCGGCTGCTCGTTCCACCCGCGTTGCGAGTACGCCACCGCCGAGCTCGGCTGTTTCACCACGGCGCCCCCGTTCGACGCCGAGTCCGACCACCCGGTCCGGTGTCTCATCCCGCACACCGAGCGACTGGACATCTTCGAGAACAGTGTGAGGCCGTCCCTGTGAGCGCCACCGACCAGACTGCGACCCCGGCCACGACCGCCACGGGAGCCGAGCTGCCCAAGTTCGGCGAGACGATCCTGAAGGTCACCGACCTGCAGAAGCACTTCCCGCGACGGACCAAGGGCATCATCCCGCGGCCCGACGCCCCGGTGAAGGCCGTCGACGGCATCACCTTCGAGCTGCGTCGTGGCGAGACCCTCGGCATCGTCGGCGAGTCCGGCTGCGGGAAGTCGACCGCTGGGCGCACCGTCCTCCAGCTGCTCAAGCCCACCGGCGGCACGATCGAGTACCTCGGCGAGGACATCACCGGCGTCACCGGCGGGGACTGGCGCCGGCTGCGCACCGAGATGCAGATGGTCTTCCAGGACCCCTACGGCAGCCTCAACCCGCGCCAGACCGTCGGCGCCATCGTCGGTGCCCCGTTCGTCATCCAGGGCATCAAGCCCAAGCGAGGAGTCAAGGCAGAGGTACAGGACCTCCTCGCCCGGGTCGGGCTCAACCCCGAGCACTACAACCGCTACCCGCACGAGTTCTCCGGTGGCCAGCGCCAGCGGATCGGCATCGCCCGGGCGATCGCCCTGCGGCCCAACCTGATCGTCGCCGACGAGCCGGTCTCGGCGCTCGACGTGTCCATCCAGGCCCAGGTCGTCAACCTGCTCGAGGACATCCAGAACGAGTTCAACCTCACCTACGTCTTCATCGCCCACGACCTGTCGGTGGTCCGGCACATCTCCGACCGGGTCGCCGTCATGTACCTCGGCAAGGTCATGGAGGTCGCCGACCGCGACGAGCTCTACGCCAACCCCCAGCACCCCTACACCCAGGCGCTGCTGTCGGCCGTCCCGCTGCCCGACCCCCGCAAGGCCAACAAGCGCGAGCGCATCCTGCTCACCGGCGACCTGCCGTCGCCGATCAACCCCCCGAGCGGCTGCGTCTTCCACACCCGCTGCCCGAAGTTCCGGACGGAGCTCTCGGACTCGGACAAGGCGCGCTGCACCGGGGAGGTCCCGCAGCAGCGCGAGATCGCGCCCAACCACACCGTGTCCTGCCACTACCCGGGCCCTCCGCCGGCCGAGATCCTCGTCCTCGAGGACGACCCCGAGGCCGCCTACGACCCGACCGCCCTGCGTGGTGCGGGTGACGAGGAGGTCGTCACGGCGACCGGGAGCGACGACCCGGCCGACCCGACGCGGGCCTGAGCACGCGGCATACGCCTCCACCCCCACCCGAACCACCTTGAAAATTATCGGGTTCTCGGGGTTCTCTCCTCGCCCGAGTTTCGTTCTCGGGTGCGCAGAGAACTTCTCGGGTGAGGACGCCTCGAGCTCTCTGGAAGCCAGCCCGAAGCCCGTATGCCGCGAGCTCGGCTCGCGCCGCGCGCCCCGGGCGTCTCCGTGGCGGACGAAGAACCGCCGGTGGCGGCGTCCTCGGGAGTGCACCCGACTCGTTGCGTGCTCACCCGAGAACGAAACTCGGGTGAGGACACCAATACCCCGAGAACCCGATAATTTTGGGTATACCGGGAGCTGAACCTCACCGGCCTGCCCGACGGATTTCGCCGGGCACGGGTTGGGCTGAGAGACTTGGCCAATGCCCACTCTGTCCCGCGACGACATTCGCAATGTCGCCATCGTTGCCCATGTCGACCACGGCAAGACCACCCTCGTCGACAAGATGCTCTGGCAGGCGGGTGCGTTCGGCGAGCACCAGCACGTCGACGAGCGCGCGATGGACTCCGGTGACCTCGAGCGCGAGAAGGGCATCACCATCCTGGCCAAGAACACGGCCGTCCACTACGCCGGCAAGGCGGCTGCTGATGCGGGCCTCGTCGACGGCGTGACGATCAACATCATCGACACCCCCGGCCACGCCGACTTCGGCGGCGAGGTCGAGCGCGGCCTGTCGATGGTCGACGGCGTCGTCCTGCTCGTCGACGCGTCCGAGGGCCCGCTGCCGCAGACCCGGTTCGTCCTGCGCAAGGCGCTCGCCGCCAAGATGCCCGTCGTCCTGTGCATCAACAAGGTCGACCGCCCCGACAGCCGGATCGCCGAGGTCGTCGACGAGGTCTACGAGCTGTTCCTCGACCTGGACGCCGACGAGCACCAGATCGAGTTCCCCATCGTCTACGCGTCGGCCAAGGCCGGTCGCGCGTCGCTGGAGCGGCCAGGCAACGGTGAGCTCCCCGAGGGCGAGGACCTCGAGGCCCTCTTCGCCACGATCCTGTCGACCATCCCCGCCCCCACCTACGAGGAGGGCGCCCCGCTCCAGGCCCACGTCACCAACCTGGACGCCTCCAACTTCCTGGGCCGGCTCGCGCTGCTCCGTGTCCACAACGGCACGATCAGCAAGGGCCAGTGGGTCGCCTGGTGCAAGCACGACGGCACCATGGACCGGGTCAAGATCACCGAGCTGCTCATGACCGAGGCGCTCGACCGCAAGCCCGCCGAGTCGGCCGGCCCCGGCGACATCATCGCCATCGCCGGCATCCCCGAGATCATGATCGGCGACACCCTCGCCGACGCCGAGAACCCGGTTCCGCTGCCGATCATCACCGTCGACGAGCCGGCCATCTCGATGACCATCGGCACCAACACCAGCCCGATGGTCGGCCGGGTCCGTGGCAGCAAGGTCACCGCCCGGATGGTGAAGGACCGCCTGGACAAGGAGCTCGTCGGCAACGTGTCGCTGCGCATCCTGCCGACGGCCCGTCCCGACGCCTGGGAGGTCCAGGGGCGCGGTGAGCTGGCCCTGGCGATCCTCGTCGAGCAGATGAAGCGCGAGGGCTATGAGCTGACCGTCGGCAAGCCGCAGGTGGTCACCAGGGAGATCGACGGCAAGCTCCACGAGCCCGTCGAGCGGCTCACCATCGACACCCCCGAGGAGTACCTCGGCGCGATCACCCAGATCCTCGCGGCCCGCAAGGGCCGGATGGAGCAGATGGTCAACCACGGCACCGGGTGGATCCGGATGGAGTTCCTCGTGCCGTCCCGTGGCCTCATCGGCTTCCGCACCGAGTTCCTCACCGAGACCCGTGGCACCGGAATCGCCCACCACGTCTTCGAGGACTACGAGCCGTGGTTCGGCCCGATCGTCACCCGCACCAGCGGCTCGCTCGTCTCGGACCGCACCGGTGTCGTCACGGCATACGCGATGGTCAACCTCCAGGAGCGCGGCACCCTCTTCGTCGAGCCGACGACCGAGGTCTACGAGGGCATGATCGTCGGCGAGAACTCCCGCGCCGACGACATGGACGTCAACATCACCAAGGAGAAGAAGCTCACCAACGTGCGCGCCTCCTCCTCGGACAACTTCGAGAAGATCGTGCCGCCGCGCAAGCTCAGCCTGGAGCAGTCCCTCGAGTTCTGCCGCGAGGACGAGTGCGTCGAGGTGACCCCTGAGGCGGTCCGCATCCGCAAGGTCGAGCTCGACCAGACCCTCCGGGCCCGCGCCGCCTCGCGCGCCCGCAACGCCTGACCCACCCGCGACACCCCATCTCCGACGCCGAGGACCGCTTGACCCATGCGCGTGCGCATCACCCGCCGCTCCCGCCGAGCCGTCGTCGCCCTGTGCGCCGCGGCCGCGTCGCTGGGGGTGGCGGGCTGTCAGCCCTTCGGTGACCGACCCACCGCCGACCCGTCCGTCACGGCGTCACGCACCGGCAGCACCGCCGGTGGCACGCTCACGGCGCTCGCGCTCGGCCCGGTCACGGCCTGGGACCCGCAGCGGATCGGGTCGCGCGACGACATGGCGTTCGCGACCCGGACCTTCGTCCGGACCCTGACCGCCTACCAGCCGGCCGGCAAGGTCGCTGACCAGTCCACCCTCGTCGGTGACCTGGCCACTGACACCGGCCGGCCGTCGCCGGACCTGAAGACGTGGAGCTTCACCCTGCGCGAGGGCGTCACCTGGCAGGACGGCACCCCGGTGACCTGCGACGACGTCAAGTACGGCATCTCGCGGACCTTCTCGACCAAGGACGTGACCGGCGGCCCGGCCTACGCGCTGGTCATGCTCGACATCCCCAAGGAGCCGGACGGTACGAGCACGTATGCCGGTCCCTACGCGACCGGAGCCGCGGCCAAGGTCGGGCGGGCGGCATACGACAAGGCCGTCACCTGCGACGGGGAGACCATCACCTTCCACCTCGCCGCACCACAACCGGACTTCGGCGAGGTCGTCACGCTCCCGGCGTTCGCGCCGTACCCGCAGGCGCGGGACAAGGGCAAGGACTCCACCTACGACATCTGGTCGACCGGGCCCTACCAGCTGCAGGGGACGTGGACGCCGAGCAGCGGGGCCACCTTCGTCCGCAACACCCACTGGAACCGGACCTCGGACCCCATCCGCAAGGCCTACCCGGACACGATCGTCTACCAGGAGGGCGTCGAGACCCAGTCCGTCGTCCAGCGGATCATGGCCGACGGCGGCAACGGCAAGGCAGCCATCTCCCTGGACTCCGCGCCACCGGCGATGCAGCAGCAGATCGAGGCATCCAGCGAGCTGCGTGGCCGGTCGGTCAACCCGGGGGCCGGGCTCGTGGACTACCTCGCGCCCAACCTCAAGAGCAAGAAGATGGCCGAGCCCGACGTCCGCAAGGCACTCGGGCTGGCCACCAACCGCGACGCCTACGTGACCGCGCTCGGCGGGGCGACCGCCGCGCAGCCGACCTTCTCGGTCCTCCCGTCCGGGCTGACCGCCCACGGCGACGCCGACCCGGTCGGCGGCGGTCCCGCGGGCGACCCGACCGCGGCAGCGGCCCTGCTCACCCGGGCCGGGCTCACCCTGCCGGTCCCGATCACCGTCGCCTACCGGTCGACCGACACCTCCGACAAGGCGATGTCCGCCCTGGTCGCCGGCTGGACCAAGGGTGGCTTCAAGCCCACCCTCAAGCCGGTGGTCGACGACTACTTCACCCGGATCGCCGAGCCGGACTTCGCCAAGGGCGTCGATGTCTTCTGGGCCAACTGGGCGCCGGAATGGGCGTCGGCGTCGACCGTCCTCCCACCGCTCTTCGACTCACGGCTCAACCTCACGTCGGTGGGCACCGGTCGGGACTACGGCGCGGTGGCGGACCGGGCGGTCAACGACCAGATGACCAAGCTGGCGTCGGTGGCCGACCGCTCCACGCGGGAGGCCGGCTGGGCAGACCTGGACCGGACGCTCGTCGAGAAGGGCTACTACATCGGTCTCGCGCAGCGCAAGGCGATGTACCTGGCCGGGTCCGACGTGCGCAACTTCGGCGCCGACGAGGCGGTCGGCGGCTACGTCGAGCTCGCCGACATCGGGGTCAGATGAGCGAGAGCCGGGCAGTGGACGAGGGTCGCTTCCGGCTGGCCATGGGCCGGTTCGTGACGGGCGTCTGCGTCGTCACGGCTCGGGTCGACGGGCATGACCACGCCATGACCGCCAACGCGGTGGCCTCGGTGTCGGTCGACCCCCTGCTCCTCCTCGTCTGCGTCGAGCGCGAGGCGCGCTTCCACGACGCGCTCCTGCAGGCCGGAGCCTTCGCCGTCAACATCCTGGCCGCTGACCAACGCGCCACGGCCCAGTGGCTGGCCACTCGCGGGCGGCCGCTGCACGGGCAGCTGGACCTGGTGCCGCACGTGGTCGGCCCCGAGACCGGCAGCCCGCTGCTCGTCGAGGCCCTCGCCACCCTGGAGTGCCGGACCACCGACGTACACGTCGCGGGTGACCACAGCATCGTCGTCGGCGCGGTCGTCTCGGTCGACCTGTCCGACGAGACCCAGCCCGCCCTCACCTGGTACCGGAGCGGCTACGGCGCCATCGACTGAGGCGCCGTCAGGTAGGCGTAGGCCGAGTGGGTGGCAAAGCCCATCGCGCGGTAGAGGCTGAGCGCAGCGGCGTTGTCGCTCTCCACCTGCAGGTGCACGAGGTCGACGCCTGCGTCCTTCGCGTATGCCGCGAGCCGGGCCGTGAGGTGTGCGGCAAGGCCGCGACGCCGGTATGCCGGGTCCGTCCAGACCGCGCCGACTCCGGCCCAGCCGTCTCCGATCGCCAGACGTGCCAGGCAAACCGGCGTCGTGCCGGCGGCGTCCCTGTCCCGCAGCCCCAGGGTCTGAGACAGCCCGCCCCCGGGCGCGATGGCCCCGAACGCGACGTGCTCTCCGTCGCGCAGCACGCGCTCGGTCGTCTCCGGAAGCGTGGCGCGCGAGCGCCGGTAGGCGGTGAGCCACTCCGGGGTCAGGTCGGCGCTGATGGTCACGGCCGGGCCACCGGGGTCCGCCCCGGCGACAGTGGCCGTGGGAGCCGTCAGGTTGAGTGTGCGGCTGCCGACCGTGTAGCCACCCCCCAGGAGCACCGCTCCGAGCGGGTCCTCGTCGGGCTCGAACCCGGCCGGGCCGGCGACCGCGAAGCGCGCCGGAAGTCCGCGCGCGGCATACCAGGCCTCGACGCGCTCGACGGCCGTGGTGAGCGGCAGGCCGGGAGAGCCCACGGGCACCACCGAGTTGCCGCGCTGGGTGAAGCCGGCCGCGGCCCGCAGCCGCCAGTCGCCGAGAACCCCACGCTCGACCGCACCCCACGCCGGGAGCATGACCCGCTGCAGGTCCTCGACCGAGATGGCCAGGTGCGGGGCTCCGCTGCGGGCCGGTCGCGGCGGGATCACCTTGAGTGCCGTGAGGTCGGCCCGAGCCACCCGGATGTCGCCGAGTCGCGTTGCGACGGTGAGGAACTCGGCATCGGCGGCCACGAGATCGCCGACCACGTCGGTGAGGGTGGCGCCGGTGGCCGGGTCGGGGGACGGCAGGCGGTGTCGGGCGACGACCCGCGAGCCGACCATCGTGGTGACGCGGTCCTCCCCAGGCGGTGAACCCTGCACCTCACGGCCTGCCATCGCCCCATAGTATGGGCGCCATGACGTACGTGATCGCGCAGCCCTGTGTCGACCTCAAGGACAAGGCCTGCATCGAGGAGTGCCCCGTCGACTGCATCTACGAGGGTGAGCGCAGCCTTTACATCCACCCCGACGAGTGCGTCGACTGTGGTGCGTGCGAGCCGGTCTGCCCGGTCGAGGCGATCTACTACGAGGACGATGTGCCCGAGCAGTGGGCCGACTACTACAAGGCCAACGTCGAGTTCTTCGACGACCTCGGCAGCCCCGGCGGCGCCGCCAAGCTCGGCGTCATCGCCAAGGACCACCCGATCATCGCGGACCTGCCCCCGCAGCCCCACGATGAATGACGCCCTGAGGTGATCTCCGGCCTCCCCGACTTCCCCTGGGACTCGCTCGCTCCGTTCAAGGAGCGGGCGAGCGCCGTCTCCGGCGGGATCGTCGACCTGTCGATCGGCACGCCGGTCGACCCGACGCCGGCTGTCGTCCAGCAGGCCCTCTGCGCGGCCGCCGACGCACCCGGCTACCCGCAGACCTACGGGACGCCCGACCTGCGCGAGGCGGTCGCGACCTGGTTCGCGACCCGTCGCGGGGTGCCCGACGTCGACCCCGCCGGCGTGCTGCCGACCATCGGCTCCAAGGAGCTCGTCGCCTGGCTGCCGACCCTGCTCGGCCTCGGCGCGGGCGACATCGTCGGCTTCCCGACCGTGGCCTACCCCACCTACGACGTCGGTGCCCGGCTGGCCAAGGCGACCCCATTCCCCGCGGACGCCCTCACGGCATACGGCCCGCTGACCGCAGCCACTACGCCAAAACTGTTGTGGCTCAACACCCCCGGCAACCCCACCGGCAAGGTCCTCGGAGTCGAGCACCTCGCCAAGGTCGTCGCGTGGGCTCGTGAGCACGGCGTCATCGTCGCGAGCGACGAGTGCTACGCCGAGCTGGACTGGCGCACCGACCGGGGGAGCGACACCGCCCCGACGACGCCCTCGATCCTCGACCCGCGGGTCACCGGCGGTTCGCACGAGGGACTGCTCGCGGTCTACTCGCTGTCCAAGCAGTCCAACCTCGCCGGCTATCGCGCCGCCTTCGTCGCGGGCGACCCGAGGATCGTCGCGGGGCTGCTCGAGGTCCGCAAGCACGCCGGGATGATCGTCCCGTGGCCGGTCCAGCGGGCCATGCTCGCCGCCCTCGGTGACGTCGCGCACGTCGCGGCCCAGAAGGCGACGTATGCCGCGCGCCGGGCGACGCTGGCCGCCGCCGTCACGGCATACGGGCTCCGGATCGACGACTCCGAGGCGGGTCTGTACCTCTGGTCGACTGCCGGCGAGAACTGCTGGACCACGGTGGCCCGGCTCGCCGACCTGGGCATCCTGGTGGCGCCCGGGGCGTTCTACGGCGCCGCGGGCGCCGAGCACGTCCGGATCGCGCTCACCGCGAGCGACGAGCGCATCGCTGCGGCCGCCGACCGCCTCGCCGGCTGACCGGAGCAGGCGCCTGTGGAGTCGGCGAAACGCTGCGGTAGGTTCGGAGGAGGAGCAGGCATCGGCGCCCACCCCAGCCACCGCGCGGCAGGGCAGTGGCCAGTAGTCCCCCTCACCACGAGCAAGGAGTTGGTATGACAGGCGACACGGGCGCACAGCTCACAGCCGGCGACAAGACGCTCGACTTCAGGACGATCAAGGCCACCGAGGGCAACAACGGCTACGACATCTCGGCCCTGCTCAAGGAGACCGGCAACGTCACCCTGGACATCGGGTTCGTCAACACCGCGTCCTGCGAGAGTGCCATCACCTACATCGACGGCGACCAGGGAATCCTGCGCTACCGCGGCTACCCCATCGACCAGCTGGCCGAGAAGTCCAGCTTCCTCGAGGTCTCCTACCTGCTCATCTACGGCGCCCTGCCGACCCAGAAGGAGCTCGACGACTTCGACCTGCGGATTCGCCGGCACACGCTGCTCCACGAGGACCTGCGGGCGTTCTTCAACGGCTTCCCGCGCGACGCCCACCCGATGCCGGTGCTCTCCTCGGCCGTCTCCGCGCTCGGCACGTTCTACCAGGACAGCCTCGACCCGTTCGACACCCGCCAGGTCGACCTGTCGACCATCCGGCTGATGGCCAAGCTGCCGACGATCGCGGCATACGCCTACAAGAAGTCCGTCGGCCAGCCGTTCCTCTACCCGGACAACAGCCTGTCCCTGCCGGAGAACTTCCTCCGCCTGACGTTCGGGCTGCCGGCCGAGCCGTACGACCTCGACGAGGACATGGTTCGGGCCCTGGACCTGCTCCTCATCCTGCATGCCGACCACGAGCAGAACTGCTCCACCTCGACCGTCCGGCTCGTCGGCTCCTCGCACGCCAACCTCTTCGCCTCGGTGTCGGCCGGCATCAACGCCCTCTTCGGCCCGCTCCATGGCGGCGCCAACCAGGCGGTCCTGGAGATGCTGCAGGAGATCTACGACGACGGCGGTGACGTCGACAACTTCGTCAAGAAGGTCAAGAACAAGGAGGACGGCGTCAAGCTGATGGGCTTCGGCCACCGGGTCTACAAGAACTACGACCCGCGCGCCGCGATCATCAAGAAGAGCGCCGACAAGATCCTCAACAAGGACGGCGTCAACGACCCGCTCCTCGAGATCGCCCTCAAGCTGGAGCAGCACGCCCTCGAGGACGACTACTTCGTCAGCCGCCGGCTCTACCCCAACGTCGACTTCTACACCGGCCTGATCTACAAGGCCATGGGCTTCCCGACCAAGATGTTCACCGTCCTGTTCGCCCTCGGCCGGCTCCCCGGCTGGATCGCCCAGTGGCGCGAGATGATCGAGGACCCGCAGACCAAGATCGGCCGTCCGCGCCAGATCTACACCGGCGAACCCGAGCGCGACTACCTCCCCATCGCCTCCCGCTGAGTGGCCGACGAAGGGTCCGTATGCCGCGGCATACGGACCCTTCGTCGGCCACAGCTCAGTGTCCCCAACGACTCGGGAGGAAGGTGAGGTCCGCCCCGGCCGGCACCAGGCTGCTCCACGGGATGGTGAAGTCGACCACGCCGACGGCGCACGCGTAGTACGAGCAGTGGTCCACGCTGCCGTGCAGACCGCTGCGGCCGGGCCACAGGTCCACCCCGGCGGCCGTGAGCGGGGCAATGCCCGAGGCGTCGGTTCGGTCGCCCGTCCGTGCCTTGAGGGCTGCAGCTGCCGCAGCGTCGATGATGGCGTCGAGGCGCTGGTGGGTCAGGCCGTGGCGCTGCAGCTCGGCGACGATGGCGTCGTGCGTCACGACTACGCCGTGGGTCGTGTCGAGCACCTCGTAGGTCCGCTCATCGGTGCCGTGGGCGCCCCCGGCGTACAGGTAGCTCGCGCCCTGGACCACGACGAGCCCGTCGGTGTTGACCAGCACCGAGTCCTTCCTCGTGTAGGAGCCGGTTGCCGGGCCGGGCAGGTCGTTCGGCAGGGCGGTGCGCCAGCCGGCCAGCTCGGCGTCGCTGTCGGCGGTGATGGCCGCGTGCAGCGCGGCCACGCCCAGGACCGTGTCGCACCTGGCCGTGACCCGGGCGGTCATCGTCCGCACGGGAGCCGACCGGTAGGTGCTGGCAACCGGTTGGAAGGTGATCGTGACGGCCGGCGAGCAGCCCGGGTGCGCGGTCGAGGAGACCGACGCCGTCGATGACGCCGACGGGGTCGGTGCTGCTGAGGAGGTCGACCGCGCGCTCACGCTGCTGACCGGCCTGGGCGCCGTGCTGCTGGCGACCGTCGTGGTCGGAGTGCCGCACCCCGCGAGAGCCAGCGCCACGACCCCCATGCCGAGCAGGGCGACGCGCGAACGACGAACGGTCATCTTCCAAACCCCCGTTGCTGATCTGCCTTCACTGTGGACACTCTCTGAGACGGCGATCCCGGGGGCGGGGTTGGTAACAGTTCGGCTAGCCGAGAGTGATCACCACGGTGGCCGCCCCGACGGCCGATGAGGAGCGGTGCCAGACGTAGGCCTTTTCGCTCTTGGCACGGTGCCATTTCTGGTCGGCCACGGCGACGTCGGTGATCTGGAAGAGGTCGGCCTTCGCGACCGCCCATGAACCCGCGGCCCAGGCAGCGCGCGCGTCATGGGCGCTGATCGTGACGCGCTTGCCGGAAACTGTTGCGGTGAGGCCGGTTTCGCGGTCCAGGAGGCTGGCCAGGGCAGTGCCGTCGCCGGCCTTGGTGGCTCCGGCGAGGCTGCAGCCGACTCCTCCTGGGGTGTATCCGGACAGCGTGTCGGCGAGAACCCGGCCCTCCTGCTCGTGGTCGGCGTACGCCTCGGGTGCCGCACTGCGCTGGACGGCCTGGGCGACCTTGGTGATCTCCATCGTCTCGTAGCCCTTGATCTTGACGAGGGCGTCGTAGAAGGCGTTCGTGGCGTAGTCGGGGTCGAGCAGCTGGGCCTTGGTACCCCAGCCCTGGGACGGGCGCTGCTGGAACAGGCCGAGGGAGTCGCGGTCGCCGTACTGCAGGTTGCGCAGCTTGGACTCCTGCAACGCGGTCGCGATGGCGATCGTCGCGGCGCGAGCTGGCAGGCCGCGCCGCTTGGCGATGGCCACGATCGTCGCGGCGTTGGCCGTCTGCTCGGAGGTGTACCGGAACGCCGTCGCACCCGTCTTGGCCTGGCAGCCGGTGCTCGCCCACGGAGTCCCGACACCGCGCACCCCGATGTATGCCGCGCCGGCGACGACCACGGCCATCGCGCCGAGAACCACCCGACCCAGTACGCGTCTGCGGCCGGACCGGGGCTGCTCCTCGGAGAGGATCAGCCCCACGGGGCGCGTGCCGGACATTGCGGTGGTGTCTTTCTGGGAGTGCCCGATCTGGGCGGGCCGGGGGCGGTGGTCGGGTGCGGGTGGGCGCTTGGTCAGTCGTTCGCGTGCAGTGCGCTGTTGAGCGCGATGCCGTGCCCGGCCCGCGGTCGCGCCTCGACCCGGCCGGTGACCGAGTTGCGGATGAACAGCAGCCCGTCCTGACCGCTCAACTCCCGGGCCTTGACGACGGTTCCGTCGGGCACGGTGACCTTGGTCCCGGCCGTGATGTAGAGGCCCGCCTCGATCACGCAGTCGTCGCCCAGCGCGATCCCGCAGCCTGACTCGGCGCCGAGCAGGCACCGCTTGCCGATCCGCACCCGCTCCGTGCCGCCACCGGACAGGGTGCCCATGATCGAGGCGCCACCGCCGATGTCGGACCCGTCGTCGACGACGACGCCCTGGACGATCCGGCCCTCGACCATCGAGGTCCCCAGAGTGCCGGCGTTGAAGTTGACGAAGCCCTCGTGCATGACGGTGGTGCCGCTGGCCAGGTGCGCGCCGAGGCGGACCCGGTCGGCGTCGGCGATCCGCACGCCGGCGGGCACGACGTAGTCGGTCATCCGGGGGAACTTGTCGACGCCGAAGACCTGGACCGGTCCGCGGGCGCGCAACCGCAGGCGTACGTCCTCGAAGCCCTCCACCGCGCACGGACCGTGGTTGGTCCACACGACGTTGGCGAGGGCGCCGAAGATGCCGTCGAGGTTGACCGTGTTGGGCTCCACGAGAGTGTGGCTGAGCAGGTGCAGCCGCAGGTAGGCGTCGCTGGCACCCGACGGCGGCGCATCGAGGTCGATCTCGGTCGTGACCACCTCGGTCCGGGTGCCACGCGCCTCGTCGGCGCCCGCGAGCTCCGTCAGCCCGGCCGGGGCGTCGGACCCGTCCCGGCCGCCGAGGGCGGGTGAGGGGTACCACGTGTCGAGCACGGCACCTGCCTCGGTGATGGTGGCGAGCCCATGGCCCCAGGCGCTGCGCGTCGACGTCATGGCTCCATTCTCCGGTAAGTCTTCGCCGGCCTCGACTTGGGGTCACTTCGCTGACGGATAGGGTTTTCGTATGCCGGACTCGCCCGACTCCCATGCCCTCTCGACGGCTCTCGACCTCACCGCCGACATCGTCGAGCTGACGACCGCGCTGTGCGACATCGAGTCGGTGAGCCGGGACGAGCGGGCGATCTGCGACGCGATCGAGGTGGCGCTTGCTCCGCTTCGCCATCTCACGGTGACCCGGATCGGCAACACCCTCGTCGCCCGCACCGACCTCGGCCGGGCCGAGCGGGTCGTCCTCGCCGGCCACATCGACACCGTTCCGCTCACCCAGGACCCCGCCAACCTGCCCGTCCGCCGCGAGGGCGAGGACCTGTGGGGCCGCGGCACCGTCGACATGAAGGGTGGCGTCGCCGTCCAGCTCAAGGCCGCCCTGGTGGCCGAGCCGAGTCGGGACCTCACCTTCGTGTTCTACGAGGGTGAGGAGATCGACAGCGAGTTCAACGGGTTGCTCCACATCCACCAGCAGCGCCCCGACCTGATCGCGGACGCCGACTTCGCCGTCCTGCTCGAGCCGACCGGCGCCATCGTCGAGGGCGGCTGCAAGGGCACGCTGCGCGCCGAGGTCGTCACCAAGGGCATCGCCGCCCACTCCGCCCGTCCGTGGAACGGCCACAACGCCATCCATGACGCCGGAGCGATCCTGTCCCGGCTCGCGGCATACGAGCCCGAGATCGTGGACGTCGACGGCCTGGAGTACCGCGAGGCCATGAACGCGGTGGGGATCGCCGGCGGTATCGCCGGAAACGTCATCCCGGACCGGTGCGTCGTGACCGTCAACTACCGGTACGCCCCCGACAAGTCACCCGAGGACGCGCTCGCCGTGGTCAACCAGCTGTTCAGCGGCTACGTGGTGGTCGTCAAGGACAACGCCGGTGGAGCGCGCCCGGGTCTGCAGCTGCCGGCGGCAAAGGCCTTCGTCGAAGCTCTGGGCGTCGACGTCGTCGCCAAACAGGGGTGGACCGATGTCGCCCGCTTCGCCGCGATGGGCGTGCCGGCCGTCAACTTCGGCCCGGGCGACCCCAACCTCGCCCACCACGACGAGGAGCGGTGCCCCGTCCGGGACCTGTACGCCTGCGAGGCGGCCCTGCTGCGCTGGGTGGGCTGAGCTGCGCTGGGTGGGCTGAGCGTCAGCCGGCCCGGTTAGGGTGTCGGTCGTGAAGGACATGGGGCGCCCCGACTACTACCAGGGACCCGTCGTGCTCCGCGGCGACCAGGTGCCGTCGACGACGGCCGACCAGCGACTCCTGGACAACGTCGGCGACAGCGGGTGGGTGCACGCCGACCCGTGGCGGGTCATGCGGATCCAGGCCGAGTTCGTCGAGGGGTTCGGCGCGCTCGCCGAGCTCGGGTCGGCGGTCAGCGTCTTCGGGAGCGCCCGGACCAAACCGGACAGCCCGGCATACGAGATCGGAGTCCGGCTCGGGAAGGCTCTCGTCGCGGCCGGGTATGCCGTGATCACCGGCGGGGGGCCGGGGGCGATGGAGGCGGCCAACAAGGGCGCGCGGGAGGCCGGCGGCACGTCGGTCGGGCTCGGGATCGAGCTGCCGTTCGAGACCGGGCTCAACGACTACGTCGACCTCGGGGTCAACTTCCGCTACTTCTTCGCCCGCAAGACGATGTTCGTCAAGTACGCCCAGGGCTTCGTCGTCCTGCCCGGCGGTTTCGGGACCCTCGACGAGCTCTTCGAGGCGGTCACCCTCGTCCAGACCCAGAAGGTCACGTCCTTCCCGATCGTGCTGCTCGGCACCGACTACTGGTCCGGACTGCTCGACTGGCTCCGCGGCCCGGCCCGGGCCGCCGGCACGGTCAGCGAGACCGATCTCGGGCTCCTGCACCTCACCGACGACGTCGACGAGGCGGTCGCCTGGGTCCGGGCGGGGGATCGGCGGTGATCTGGACCTTCTTCATCGTCGTGGGGCTCGGTCTCGTGGCGGTGATCGCCGCCCTGGTCACCTCACGTCTCCCGTACGACCCGATGGCGGAGGCGGTGACGACGGCCCACGACCCAGGACTGCCAGGCGTCCCGCACGCGCGGGACGTCGACGGAGTCCGCTTCGACACCGCCCTTCGCGGCTACCGGATGGAGCAGGTCGACGACGTCCTCGACGCACTGCGCGACCGGCTGGCTGCCCAGGACGCGACCATCGCCGCCCTGCGCGCGGGATCTGACGACGAGGAGATCGCGTCGACGGGCCAGCCGGATCCCCTTGAGGGAGCCGAGTCGGCTCGTCCTCTCGACGTCCTCGACGCCGACGGCCGTTGAGCCGGCGATGGCGTTCACGATCCGGCTGGAGTCGACGGCCGCGGCCGATCGGCTCTGGGCGGTCCTGACCGACTTCCCCGGCCACGAGCGGCTCGTCCCGGCGACGACGATCCAGACCGACCCCGGGACACCACGGGTCGGCTGGGAGTTCACCGCCACAACCGGGCGGGGCGCGGCGGCGGTCCCCGATCGGATGCTGCTGACGGTCTGGGAGCCGCCCGTGCGCTTCCGGCTCGTCAAGCTCGGACCGGTCCTCACCGGTTGGGTCGACGTGTCGGTCACGATGGCCGGCCCCGGGTCGTGCCTGACCTGGACCGAGGAGGTCCGGCCGCGAGCGTTCCCCCGAGCGCTGCAACCGGTCGTCGACGCGACCGCCGAGCGTGCCTACCGCCGGGTCCTCGCCTCCTTCGTGGCAGCGGCCGAGCAGGCGACACCCGAGACTCAGGGGAACTCGTGAGCGCCGGCCAGGGCGTCGTCATCGGCGCGGACGGGCTGGCCCGGTGTCCGTGGGGTGGCGGGTCGGCGGACTACGTCGCCTACCACGACGAGGAGTGGGGACGCCCGGTGCACGGCGAGACGGCCCTCTTCGAGCGGCTGACCCTGGAGGCGTTCCAGTCCGGGCTCGCGTGGATCACCATCCTGCGCAAGCGGGAGGGCTTCCGTGCCGCCTTCGACGGCTTCGACGCCGATGCCGTCGCGGCATACGACGAGAGCGACCGAGCACGGCTGATGGCCGACGCCGGGATCGTCCGCAACCGGGCCAAGATCGACGCCGCCCTCCGCAACGCGCGTGCCGTCGTCGACCTGCGTGCTGCCGGCGGCCTCGACGCGCTCGTCTGGAGCCAAACCCCGACCGGCCACATCCCGCCCCGGACCACGGCCGACCTGCGGGCCACGAGCCCGGAGTCGGTCGCGCTCGCCAAGGCGCTGAAGCGGGCCGGGTTCGTCTTCGTCGGGCCGACGACGATGTATGCCGCGATGCAGGCCTGCGGGCTCGTCGACGACCACCTGGCCGGGTGTCACCGGTCCGGCGCCCGATGAGCCGCTCGCTCCTCCTGCGGGCCACGTTGCTCTACCTCGCAGTCCGGCTGGTCTCCGGCGTCCTGCTCTGGCATGCGTCGGCGGGTCAGGTGCCCTATCCGGCGTGGACCGGACCGCACCCGGGCTACCTCGACATGACCGTCCTGTGGGATGGGTCCTGGTACCGGAAGATCGCCGAGGGCGGCTATCCGGCCACCCTCCCGCTCGACCCGGACGGGCAGGTGAGCCAGAACGCCCTGGCCTTCTTCCCCGTCTACCCGCTCCTCTGCCGAGGGCTCATGGCGCTCACCGGGCTGTCCTTCCCGCTCGTCGGCTCCACCGTGTCGCTGCTGCTCGGCCTGGCCGCCGCCCTGGTCATCGTCGCGCTCTTCGTCCGTCGGATGTCGCCGTCGGTCGCGCTCGGCGCCATGCTGGTGTGGGCCGCCTTCCCGTCCTCCCCGGTCCTGCAGATCGCCTACACCGAGTCGCTCGCCTGCCTCGTCGTGGCGGGCTGGCTGTGGCTCGTCGTGGAGCGACGCTGGCTCGGTGCCGGGGCACTCGCGCTCCTCGTCGGGCTCAGCCGGCCGATCGCGGCGCCGCTCTGCATCGTGCTCGCGGTGGCGTTCGTCGCCCGGTGGAGGCGACGGGACGAGGCGCCGCTGCGCAGGCCCGAGCTGGTCCGGATGGGAGCGTCGGCCGTGGGGGCGGTGCTCGCCGTCGTCCTCTGGCCGGCCATCGTCGCGTGGCGCACCGGGGTGCCCGACGCCTTCACCCAGACCCAGGCCGCCTGGCGGGCCGACCATGCGATCCAGTGGTTCTCGGGCTGGCTCTCGATCACCGAATGGGCGCTACGGGACACCCCCCGGCCGGTGGTCTACGCCCCGGTGCTCCTCACGGGTGTCGTCGCGGGCCTGATGACGGCCGTCCTCGGTCCGTGGGCCCGGCGACTCGGTCCGGAGCTGCGGGCCTGGTCGCTCGCCTACCCGGCATACCTCGCCGTCGCGATCGACCCGTTCACCTCGGTCTTCCGCTTCGCCCTCCCGCTCTTCTCGCTCGGCGCCGTCCTCATCGGTGGCGCCCGACCCGAGGGGCCGTCGCGCTGGTGGGTCGCCCGGACGGCCGCGCTGGTCGTGGTCGGCATCGCCCTCCAGGTGCTCTGGATCGACAAGCTGCTGGTCTTCCATCCGCCGACGGACTACCCGCCGTGACCGCCGTGCTGAGCTCGCAGGGCCGCCAGCGGCTCGCCGAGCGTGCCCTGGCCCACCCAGTCCGAACCCTCCTCCTCGCGTATGCCGCGTCGCGGCTCATCGGCTTGGTGGCCCTCTGGGCGGCGGCCACGTTCGCCCAGAACCCGGCCGGTGTCGGTCACCTGCACCCGAACGTGTGGGACATGTTCGGGCTCTGGGACGGGACCTGGTACGCCCGGGTCGCACGCGACGGCTACCCGGTACCCATTCCCACGGACCCGGACACGGGTCGGATCACCTACAGCACGTGGGCGTTCTACCCGGCCTTCCCGATGCTCCTGCGGGCACTCACCGCGCTCGGCCTACCGTTCGTGCTCACCGGGGTCGTGCTGAACGTCCTCATCGGGGCGGCCGCGACGGTGGTCGTCTGGGCGGTCCTGCGGCAGGGGGCCCACGCGTCCAGGCAGCCCGCGAGGGAGCGGCTGGCGCTGGTGGGCGCCATGTTGTGGTGCCTCCATCCGGCGACCACGGTTCTCCTGCAGCCCTACTCCGAAGCGCTCGCCGTGCTCCTCCTCGGCCTCTGCCTGGTGCTGCTCATCAGGCGGCACTACCTGGCTGTGGCCCTGGTGAGCCTCCTCCTCGGCCTCACCCGGGGTGTCGCCCCCGCCATCGGCGTGGTGATCCTCGCCCACCTGTGGGCGCGGTGGCGCGAGGACCGGGCGGCCGGGTGCCCGCCGCTCGCCGGCCAGCGGCTGAGCGTGGTCGCCATGCTCTTCGCCGGGGGAGTGTCCGGCCTGATCTGGCCCGCGTACGCGGGGTGGGTGACCGGCATACCGGCCGCCTTCTTCGACGTCCAGGCGGCCTGGGGCCAGCGGCCCGCCGATGGGCCGTTCGTCCTGTGGGTCACCTGGGCCTGGGGCACGAAGGGGCTCTTCTCGCTGGCCGTCCTCGTCGCCTGCATCGGCACCTACCTCGCCCTCGTCCTCGGGCGGCACGGTCGCTGGCTGTCGGTCGAGGCGCGGGTCTGGGCGGTGGCCTACCCGCTGTACATGTTCGCCGTCGTCCGGCCGATCACGAGCATGTGGCGGTTCATGCTGCTCGACTTCCCCGTCATGGCCCTCGTCGCGTCGGTGGCCATGCGGACCTCGACCGGCGCAACCGTCGTCCCGCACTGGCGACGTCGGGTCGCCCTGATCGTCGTCGTGCTCGTCGGCGGGGTCCTGTGGTGGACCTGCACGATCTGGCCGTACACCCCGTGGGGGTCCCGTCCGCCGTGATCGGTGAGGGGACGATTTCCCCCGGCGCCACCGACTGGGAGATAATGGAGCAGACCAGTGACTCCGGGTTCGGCCCGGGTGCTGAGCAGGGCCGGGAGTCCAAGCGATGGGTGATCTGCGCTCCCGGACCGAGAAGGGAATGAGATGGCGGCTATGAAGCCCCGCACGGGCGACGGACCTCTTGAGGTGACCAAGGAGGGCCGGGGAATCGTGCTGCGGATGCCCTTGGAAGGCGGCGGCCGGCTCGTCGTCGAGATGACCCCCGACGAGGTGCGTGCCCTCGGCCAGGCCATCGACAACTGCGACGGCCTGAAGTAGTCACACCCCGCACTGTTGCTCGACCCCCGACCCCTGCCGGTCGGGGGTCGAGTCGTATGCCGGGCCGTCGCCAGCCGCTGACTTCCGTCAGCCACCGTTGTGCGCCATGGCGCTCAACGCGATCACCGGCGCACCGCGCGGTGCGCCGGTGGCGGGGTTCTGCGCCGTGGCGCGGTGTGGCGTCGGGCCGAGCACCGTGGCGTACGCCGCCCCGTATGCCGGGTGGCTAGGGTGGCCGCTGTGAGCCAGCGCCCCGTCGTCGCCGTCTTCAACGGCCCCAACCTCAACCTGCTCGGCGAACGGCAGCCGGAGGTCTATGGCTCGGGCACCCTCGCCGACCTGCGGGAGCTCTGTCGCGCGACGACCGAGGCCCACGGTTGGGATCTGGACTTCCGGCAGACCAACCACGAAGGCGTCCTGCTCGAGGCGATCCACGAGATCCGGCACACGGCATACGGGCTCGTCCTCAACGCGGCGGCCTGGACTCACACGTCGGTCGCCATCCACGACGCCCTGGCCCTTGTCCGGTGTCCGGTGGTCGAGGTCCACCTCTCCGATGTCCACGCCCGTGAGGCGTTCCGCCACCACTCGTACGTCACGCCGCGGGCCGCCCTGGTCATCGTCGGCCGGGGCGCGCAAGGCTACGTCGACGCGATCGAGGCGCTGCCCGGGCTCCGGTCCGACCCCGGCACGGGGTGACGCGAAGGGTGAGACAACCCACCGCCCGCCATCGGCGGGCGATAGGTTCGGACCGACCGCTCGCCCACGACAGGACAGGCTCACCGATGGATGCTGGCTACGGACTGGCGGTGCGCTGGTCGCTCCGCGAAGCCCCGGACGGCGTGGCCGACGACTTGCGTGAGTACGTCGTCGGGACCTCGATCGCCCGGTTCATGTTCCTCGACGGGCTCGCCTTCAAGCTGTGGCGGATGGTCGAGGGGGAGTGGTTCGAGGGAACCTACGTCTTCGACACCCCGTTGGCGCGGGACGAGTTCCAGGCGCAGTTCGAGCAGACCGCCGCCCACGCACCGGGCACGAAGATCATCGGGTCGCCGCCGGTGGCCGTCGAGCCCTATGAGGTCGTCGCGATCGCCGAGGGGCCGGGTGCGTTTCGCCGGGGCCCCGGGCCGGGTCGGGCCTGACGCCTATCGCTTGACGGCCGCGAGCACGCCGTCGCCGACGGGCAGGAGCGTCACGATCAGCCGGTCGTCGTCGCGCAGGGCCTTGCCGAGGTCGCGGAGCGTCACAGTGTCGGCATCGCGCACCGCCGGGTCGGCCACCTTGTCGTGCCACAGCATGTTGTCCAGCGCCAGGACACCACCGGAGCGCAACAGCCGGATCGCGTGCGCGACGTAGTCGGGGTAGCTCGCCTTGTCGGCGTCGATCACCACCATGTCGTATGCCGCGTCCGTCATCCGGGGGAGGACCTCCAGGGCCGGCCCGGTGATCACCCGGGTGCGCTGATGCGGGACTCCGGCCTCGGCATATGCCCGCTTGGCGGCCCGGCCGTGCTCGGCCTCGACGTCGATGGTCGTGAGCACGCCGTCGGAGTGCATGCCCTCGAGCAGCCACAGGCCGGACGTGCCCGCACCGGTGCCGATCTCGATCACCGACTGGGCGCCCACGGCCGCCGCGAGCAGGCGTAGCGCAGCCCCCGCGCCGGTCCCCACCGGGGTGGCGCCGAGCTCCGCGCCACGCCGACGAGCCGCCTCGGTGACGTCGCCCTCGGGGACGAACTCCTCGGCATACGTCCAGCTGGCGGGTTTCTGTGCGCTCATGGCACACCACCCTACTGGCGCGGGCACCCACGGTCGGCGCCGTGAACGCCTGGGGAACACAGGCTCCTCACAGTCGGTTGGGGAACCATGACAGGCCCATGGACGTCTGTCACAGCAAGACGTCCGCACGAAAGAGGTGACTTCAGCGTGACCACGACCCACGAGGTCAGCACGCCCGACCTGACCCAACCCACCGAGGAGACCGCTCCGTGGGTTCCGCCCACCTGGGAAGAGGTCGTCGAGCAGCACTCGGCCCGCGTCTACCGCCTCGCCTACCGACTGACCGGCAACCAGCACGACGCCGAAGACCTGACGCACGACGTGTTCCTTCGGGTCTTCCGGTCGCTCAGCTCCTACACGCCGGGCACCTTCGAGGGCTGGCTGCACCGCATCACGACCAACGTCTTCCTGGACAAGATGCGTCGCAAGCAGCGGATCCGCTTCGACGCACTCTCCGACGAGGCGGCTGCGCGGCTCGCCAGCCGTGAGCCGGGGCCGGAGCAGACGGTCCACGACGGCATGTTCGACGATGACATCCAGCGCGCGCTGGACGCCCTCCAGCCCGACTTTCGGGCCGCAGTCGTCCTCTGCGACATCGAGGGCCTGACCTATGAGGAGGTCGCGGCGACGCTCGGCGTCAAGCTCGGCACGGTCCGCTCGCGGATCCACCGGGGCCGGGCCCAGCTGCGCGAGGCCCTGGCCCACCGGGCACCCACCCGTCCGGTCGTCGAGGTCCCGTCCGCCACCAGCCGCCGCCCGGTCGCACCGGCGCTGCAGGGGTCGCGGTGAACCTTCGCCCCGGTCCCGGACACCTGACCGACGAGCTCAGCGAGTATGCCGCGGGCCGGCTGCCCGACGTCCGTGCCCTCCACTGGGACCGGCACCTCGTCGCCTGTGAGACCTGCCGAGCGTCAGTGTCCGTCGAGCGACGGCTGCAGGCGGTCATGACCGCCGGGCCGAGCATGCCTTCGAGCCTGCGCACGACGCTTATCGCCATGGGTGCGGACCTGTCTCTGCCCGCGTCGATGCCGGTGTCGGTTCCTGCGCAGCCCGTTGCGGCCCGGGTCTCTGCGGGTCGACGTGTGCCCAGCGTGCCCGACGTGCCACCGGCTCCGTTCGGCCTGACCCTGCCCACGGCATACGCACTGCCGACCGTGCGCCCCACCTCGCCGCCCCTGCATCGCAGCCCGCTCCGGTCGGCGGTCATGGCCACCGTCGTTGCCGGAGCCTCCGCCGCGGCCGCCTGGGGTCTGGGGGTGACGACCGGCGCGACCGGGGTGGCGACGAGCGGCGTTCGCCCGGCTCCCGCCGCCACCACTGCAACCACTCGCGCTGCCGGTTCGTCGGGTTCGTCCGGCGGTCTGGGGACACAGATCGGGTCCCCGTCGACGGCCGTTCCGGCTGCCTACCGGTGGACCGCCCAGATGGCCGGCCTGCGCGTCGGTCCGACCGAACAGGCACAATCGACTCCATGACCGACCCGACCTCCGGCCGGCCCACTGATGACGTCGCACGGCCGTGGGTGCCGTCGCCCGAGGTGTCCTCGCCGGCCGCCGACGCATCCCCGACCGAGCCGATCCCGCTCGACGAGACCCGTCCGCAGGGCGAAGGCATGGGCTGGTTCCTCGACCACCCGCCGACCGAACCGGTCGAGCCGGCCGAGCAGGCCGAGGCGGCCGACGCGGGGTCGGGCTCCCCGGCTCTGCCTCCGCCGCCCGTCTTCGCACAGCCCTCGCCGCCCTTGGCGCCACCGGCATACGACGACCCGAACCTGACGCCACCCACCGGCCCGGCGGCCGACCCCGGACCACCGGTTGTGCGGGCGCGCCGTGGTCCTGGCTGGCTCTCCGTGCTCGGCATCGCGGCGGTCGCGGCGATCCTCGCCGGCCTCGTCGGAGGTGGCCTCGGGGCCTACCTCGCCAACTCCGGCCGACTGGGGTTCGGCCGCACCGCGTACCAGGCGCCCACCGCGACCGGCGGCGCCGTCGCCCGGCCAGCGGGCAGCATCGCGAGCATCGCCGCCAGTGCGCTGCCGAGCGTGGTCACCATCCAGGTGAGTGCCGGCACCGGTGAGGACACCGGATCGGGCTGGGCCTTCGACGACCAGGGCCACATCGTCACCAACAACCACGTCGTCGAGGCCGCGGCCGACGGCGGCAAGATCGTCGTCGAGCTGTCCAGCGGCAAGAAGGTCGATGCCACCATCGTCGGCCGCGACCTGTCCTACGACCTGGCGGTCATCAAGGTCACCGGCGTGGCGCTGAAGCCGCTGCCGATCGGCAGGTCCTCGGAGGTGGCGGTCGGCGACGGAGTGATCGCCGTCGGCGCACCGCTCGGTCTGGAGAGCACCGTGACGAGCGGGATCGTCTCGGCGCTCAACCGGCCGGTGTCCCCGGGGGGCGCCTCGGGACAGTCGTTCATCAACGCGATCCAGACCGACGCTGCCATCAACCCCGGCAACTCCGGCGGTCCGCTCCTGGACATGCAGGGCCGGGTGATCGGCGTCAACAGCGCCATCGCGCGCGTCCCGGGCGCCGACAGCTCCTCCCAGTCCGGCAACATCGGCGTCGGCTTCGCCATCCCGAGCGACCAGGTCGGCCGCACCGCCGAGCAGCTCATCCGCACCGGCAAGGCCGAGCACCCCGTCATCGGTGTCTACCTGGACCAGAGCTACACCGGCGAGGGCGTCAAGATCGCCCCCGGTGCGGTCGACGGCAAACCCGCCGTGGACCCCAAGGGCCCTGCCGCCGCGGCCGGGCTGCAGGCCGGTGACGTCATCCTCGCCTTCGAGGGCCGCCCGATGACCAGCGACGACGAGCTGGTCGTCGCGATCCGGGCCAAGGCGGTCGGCGACGAGGTCACCTTGAGGGTGCGTCGGGACGGCAAGGAGTTCGATGTCAGAATGACGCTGAAGGCCGGCAGCCAGTAGCCGTCGCCGGTGGTCGACCCCGACCCAGAGACACTCCAAGGAAGGCGGACCCGTGGACATCCTCGGGCTGAACGGTTGGGAGCTCATCGTCCTGGCCTTCCTCGCCGTCCTCCTGCTCGGCGACCGGATGCCGGAGTATGCCGCGAAGCTGGCCCGGTTCATCCGGGCCGCCAGGGTGATGGCCGAGGGGGCCAAGACCCAGCTCAAGGACCAGCTCGGTCCCGAGTACGAGGACATCAACTGGCGCCAGTACGACCCGCGTCAGTACGACCCCCGGCGGATCGTCCGGCAGGCCCTGATGGAGCCCCTGGAGGACGCGTTCTCGCTGGATGACGGCGCGAGCGGAGCGGCCGACGAGACGCCGACGCCACCTGCCGCGACCGGCATACCGTCCACGTCGTGGGACCCGCACCGGGCGACCCCTTACGACCCCGACGCGACCTGACCCACGCGCCCCAGCTTTCCCGCCCCATCCGGGAAAGCCCTCTTCGCAAGGGTTGACAACCCCCGCGAAGCTGCCGTTCCCCTGTGAAGCGCCCGCCGTCAGCGGCCGGTCGGCGTGAGGCCCAGGCTGCGGCCGGCCAGGCCACGGGCCCGGCTGGACAGGCCCTTGGCGATGCCGCGCAGGGCCACGGCTGCCGCGCCGTCGGGGTTGCCGAGGACCACGGGTACACCGGTGTCGGCGCCGATCCGCAGGGTCGTGTCGAGCGGGATCTGCCCCAGCAGCGGGACGTCGGTGCCGACCGTGCGGCCGAGCGAGGCCGCGACGGTCTGGCCACCGCCGGAGCCGAAGATCTCCTGTCGGGTCCCGTCGGGCAGCTCGAGCCAGGACATGTTCTCGATGACGCCGGCGATCCGCTGGTGGGTCTGCACGGCGATCGAACCCGCTCGCTCGGCCACCTCCGCTGCCGCCTGCTGCGGGGTCGTCACGACGAGGATCTCGGCGCCGGGGATGAGCTGGGCGACGGAGATGGCGATGTCGCCGGTGCCCGGCGGCAGGTCGAGGAGCAGGACGTCGAGGTCGCCCCAGAACACGTCGCCGAGGAACTGCTGCAGGGCCCGGTGGAGCATCGGCCCGCGCCAGACGACCGGCTGGTTGCCGGGGACGAACATGCCGATCGAGATGACCTTCACGTCGTAGGCGATGGGCGGCAGGATCATGTCGTCGACCTGGGTCGGCTTGCCGGACACCCCGAGCATCCGGGGGATCGAGAACCCGTAGATGTCGGCATCGACGACACCGACGCGCAGCCCGTTCTGGGCCATGGCAGCGGCGAGGTTGGCCGTCACCGACGACTTGCCGACACCGCCCTTGCCCGACGCGACGGCATACACCCGGGTGAGCGATCCCGGCTTCGCGAACGGGATCTCGCGCTCGGTCTGGCCGCCGCGCAGCTGGGTCTTGAGGTCGGCGCGCTGCTCATCGCTCATGACGCCGAGGGTGACGTTGATGCTCGTGACGCCCGGGACCTTGAGCACCGCGGCAGTCGTGTCACGGGTCAGGGTCTCCTTGAGCGGGCAGCCGGAGATGGTGAGCAGGATGGTCACCTCGACGTGGCCGGCCTCGTCGGCCTCCGCGGACTCCACCATCCCCAGCTCGGTGATCGGCTTGCGGATCTCAGGGTCGTTGACCGTCGCCAGAGCGGCGCGGAGGGCTTCGTGGGTGACGCTCGGCATGGCCCCATGCTAGGCGCCCGTATGCCGCCCTCCCGCACCGGCAGTGGCCGGTGGCTCCTCTTCAGGAACGATCTTGGTCACCGTGAGTCCCCGCTCCTCCATCTCGTCCAGGAGATCGCGCAGCTCACCGCGGACGAAGTCGCGGGTCGCGGAGTCGCGCATGGCGATCCGCAGGGCGGCCACCTCGCGGGTGAGGAACTCGGTGTCGGCGAGGTTGCGCTCGTCGCGGGTCCGGTCCTGCTCGAGGGCTACCCGGTCGCGGTCGGCCTGGCGGTTCTGGGCGAGGAGGATCAGCGGCGCGGCATACGAGGCCTGGAGCGACAGGATCAGGGTGAGCAGGGTGTAGTTCTGGGCCCGGGGGTCGAACTGCTGGGACGGCGGGGCGAAGGTGTTCCAGGCGAGCCAGGCGGTGACGAAGACCGTCATCCCGAGGATGAACCCGGGCGTGCCCATCCAGCGGGCGAACCGCTCGGAGAGGACGCCGAACGCCTCCTCGGTGAGTCCAGCCGGCGCGCTGAGGATGCGGCGCCGGGCCTCGCGCGGCTGGTCGAGCCGTACGGTGCGGCCGCGCCGCTCAGCCATGGGTCACCTCGCGGCGGTCCTCGCGCCAGTCGTCGGGCAGCAGGTGGTCGAGCACGTCGTCGACGGTGACCGCGCCGACGAGCAGGCCGGCGTCGTCGACGACCGGGATGGCGATGAGGTCGTAGGTGGCGAGCATCCGGGTGACCTGGTCCAGCGGCGCGCTCGGGGAGAGCGGCTCGACCCCCTTGTCGAGGATGCCGCCGATCGAGGCGTGCGGGGGCTCACGCAGCAGCCGCTGGATGTGGACCATCCCGAGGAACTTGCCGGTCGGGGTCTCCAGGGGCGGTCGGCATACGAAGACCGTCGTCGCCAGAGTGGTCGAGAGCTCCTGGCGACGGACGACGGCGAGCGCCTCGGCGATGCTGGCCTCCGGCCCGAGGATGACCGGCTCGGTCGTCATGAGGCCACCGGCGGTGTTCTCGTCGTAGGTGAGCAGGCGGCGCAGGTCGGCGGCGTCGTCGGGCTCCATGATCTGCAGCAGCGCCTCGGCCTGCTCGGGTGGGAGCTCGTTGAGCAGGTCGGCGGCGTCGTCGGGCTCCATCGCCTCCAGGACGTCCGCGGCGCGGGCGTTCTCCAGGCCGACGAGGATCTCGACCTGCTCGTCCTCCGGGAGCTCCTCCAGGACGTCGGCGAGCTTGTCGTCGTCGAGGGCGGCTGCGACCTCGGCCCGCCGCTTGGGGCTGAGGTCGTGGATGACCTCGGCCAGGTCGGCCGGCTTGAGGTCCTGGTAGGTCTCGAGCAGCTTGGCGGCGCTCTGCTCCTGGGCATCGCCGACCTCGTGCAGGCCGGTGACGTCCTCGATCGGGACCAGCACCATCTCACCGCGACGGCGGCCGAGGGCGGTCCGGCGGTGGGGACCCTTGCGGACGTAGACCCGCGAGACCGACCACTCGCGGGTCCGCTCACGCTCGATGCCGACGTCCTCGATCGTCGCGTCGATGACCTGGCCGTCCTCCATCCGGGCCCGGACCTGGCGCTCGACGAGCTCGGCGAGGACGAGGGTCTCGTTGGATCGCTGCTCGAACCGGCGCATGTTGACCAGGCCGGTCGTGATGACCTGACCGCCGTCGACGCTCGTCACGCGGGTCATCGGGACGAAGACCCGGCGACGGCCGGGGACCTCGACGACCAGGCCGATGACGCGCGGGCGCGACCGGGTGGCACTGAAGGTGAGGACGACGTCGCGGACCCGGCCGACGGGGTCGCCGAGCGGGTCGAACACGGCCAGCTCGGCCAGCCGACCGACGAAGACGCGCGACGCGGTGCTCACCGGAGCAGGTTATCGGTCGTATGCCGCGTGCCCGGGGTGCCCTGCCGTGCCGGAGAGGGACCGCGTCGCTCAGGCCGTGGGGCGTTGGCGCCGGCGGCGCTGGGGGCGGCCGCCCAAGTGCCAGGGACGCCAGCCGGCGGTCGAGGGCGGGGCGGGATGGACCGGCATCCGGCCGGAGTCGGCCGACATGGATCCGGGCGCTTCCAGGGCCGCTCCGAAGGGACGGAGCGCGTGGATCGTCGCCTCGGTGGCCCAGCGCTGCTCGACATCGGGTGGCGCGTTGAGCCGCTCCGGTTTGAGGGCCTGGACCGCGGTCTCCCACTCCGTCGTGCCCGGGGTCAGCTGCTGGGTCTGGGCGTTGACGACGAGCAGCCGGCCGCCGCATTCTGGAAGAGCATTACAACCTGGAAGACGCTCTGGTGGTGGCGACGTTCCTCAACACGTTCGTCAATCACGCGCACGTCCTGAAGATGGCGAACATGGCGCAACTGGTGAACGTGATCGCTCCCATCTTCACCAATGAAACCGGGCTGTACCTGCAGACTATCTACTATCCGCTGCAGATGTTCGCCGCCAACACGAAGGGCAAGGCGCTCGAGCTTTTTGTAGAAACGCCCAAGTATTCCAGCCGCCGATTCGCGGATGTGCCGTATCTCGACATCTCGGCAAGTCATGACAATGGCGCGCTGGTGATCAACGTGGTGAACCGCCATCGC
>Ga0073909_10000008_pt1 | contig 83175 bp, 72 predicted proteins | sample Coa_R1_6_FD_66439 | JGI IMG/M metagenome (GOLD analysis project Ga0073909, IMG submission 66439) | Surface soil microbial communities from Centralia Pennsylvania, which are recovering from an underground coalmine fire. - Coalmine... | ecosystem: Environmental > Terrestrial > Soil > Unclassified... | reverse complement strand
CTGATCCAGGAGGGCAACCTCGGTCTGATCCGTGCGGTCGAGAAGTTCGACTACACCAAGGGCTACAAGTTCTCGACCTACGCCACCTGGTGGATCCGTCAGGCCATCACCCGGGCCATGGCCGACCAGGCCCGCACCATCCGGATCCCGGTGCACATGGTCGAGGTCATCAACAAGCTGGCCCGGGTCCAGCGCCAGATGCTCCAGGACCTTGGCCGCGAGCCCACCCCGGAGGAGCTGGCCCGCGAGCTGGACATGACGCCCGAGAAGGTCGTCGAGGTCCAGAAGTACGGCCGTGAGCCGATCTCGCTGCACACGCCCCTCGGTGAGGACGGCGACTCCGAGTTCGGTGACCTCATCGAGGACTCCGAGGCCGTCGTCCCCGCCGACGCCGTGAGCTTCACGCTCCTCCAGGAGCAGCTGCACTCGGTTCTCGACACGCTCTCCGAGCGCGAGGCGGGTGTGGTGTCGATGCGCTTCGGTCTCACCGACGGCCAGCCCAAGACCCTCGACGAGATCGGCAAGGTCTACGGCGTGACCCGTGAGCGGATCCGTCAGATCGAGTCCAAGACGATGAGCAAGCTGCGCCACCCGAGCCGCAGCCAGGCGCTTCGCGACTACCTGGACTGACCGGCATACGACAGGGCCCCCGTCATCAAAGGGGGGGGCCCTGTCGTATGCCGCGCCGGCTCGCGTCCGCTGTGGGAGCCAGACGCCCCCCGTTCCTAACCTTTGCCAGCAGAGCCTGGCTCGCTCAGCGCAGGGTGCAACCTCTGCTGAGTGGCCTAACCTTTGCTAGCAGAGGTTGGTTCACCGGGGCCGGAGGGAGCGGAGCCGAGCCCAAGCGCGCCGGGGCGCGTCGAGGGCTCCGTTGACTGCCTCGTGGACCTGGCTGCGCCCGTCGGTCGGGTTGAGGAAGGCCCGCAGCCGGGCGGTGCGAGGGCGGGTCCGGCCGACGCTGGTGACCACGAGGCGCATCGGCTCGGCGAGGTCACCCACGGCGGTGCCCGGTGGGGCATACCGGGCCCGCTCGATGGTGTCGACCACCGACCGCATCCGCTCGACGTCGTCGGGTGCCAGGTGTGCGCTCACAGCCACGAACCTGCCGGTCTGCCGGGGCGTGCTCCCGGTCGGTGGCCGCACGCCGAGGTCGTCGATCTGGCGAAGAAAGGCCTGCCAGTGGGCCTCCGCGACGGCCGCCTCGTCGTCGGCCGCGGCGAGTGCCCGTCGACGGCGCAGGACCGCGGCGGTGGGGAGCGCGAGCGACCCGAGCACACCGAGTACGAGGATGACGAGCAGCCAGGCCCAGGCCGGCAAGGTGCTGATCCCGTGCCACAGCCGCGCGGGCGCCGACGCGGTGGGGGCCAGTGCGCCGGGGTTGTCCTGCTGGTTGTCGATCGGGCGACGGCTCGGCGTGGGGGTGCTCGTGGCGCCGCCGGTAGCGGTGGTGGACGGACCCGACGGGCCGTCCGCGATGGGTGCTGTCGTGTAGATAGGGGCGGCGCCGGACCGGCCGCTCGGGGTCGGCTCGAAGCGCAGCCAGCCCAGACCCGGGAACCACAGCTCGGGCCAGGCGTGGGCGTCGGTGCCCCGGACGGTCCACGACGTGTCCGGCTCGAGGTGCCCGGGCAGGAAGCCGATCGCCATCCGGGCCGGTATGCCGCGGTTGCGGGCCATCATGATCATCGCCGTCGCGAACTGGATGCAGTAGCCCTGCTTGGTCCGCAGGAACGACACGAGCGGGTCGTTGTTGTCCGCGGGAACCGGCTTGGCAAGGGTGAGGGAGTAGATGAACTGCGCGCTGCGCAGGTAGCCCTGGATGGCTCGGGCCGTGTCTATCGCGCTGGACCCCTTGGGGATGATCTTGGCCAGGGTGGCCTCCAGCGTCGGACGTGAGGACTCGTCGATGTCCAGGTCGTTCTGGGTCACACCGGAGTCGGCCAGGGTGACCGGGTCGGTCTGGGCGTTCTGCAGCTGCTGCTCGGTGGGTTGGACCCGCACGTAGCGGATCGTGTACTTGTCCGGTCGACGGTCGGGCCGGATGCTGCCGTTGAGCGTTGCCGACCATTTCACCTTGCCCAGGTCCGCCGCCACGGCCGGTGCGGGCGCGGCCAGCTGCGGCGGGTCGACCCGGTTGCCGGTCACCGTGATCTGGGCCGTGGAGAGGGTCACGCCCGCCGACACGCCGAGGGGCGGGTTGTCCAGCTGGGCGGTGTCCGGGTCGACCGCGGTGTCGGTCCACTCACCCTGGGAGTAGTCGGTGAGCACCGCCACCCGAAGCGGGTCCACCGCGCCGGCGTTGCTGCGATAGCTGAGGACCACGCCCTGGCTCTGGCTGTGCAGGCTCCGGGCGATGTCCAGGCTGCTGTTCAGGCGGCTGGTACCGCCGACACCCACCCCGCCGGGCGCGCGGCCCAGCCCGGAGAGCAGGAAGCGGGCCGGGAGGTGCGGGAGCACCATGGGCAGGACGACGGCGAGCGCGAGGGAGGCGACGGCCAGGCGACGCCCGGCCGAGACGAAGCGCAGCGCGAGCGCGTCCTCCGTGGTCCGGCGTTCGGCGCCGTCGAGGGGGATGGGGGTGCCCCAACCCCGGAACGCGGTGGTGCCCTGTCGCCCGACGAGCAGCACCCAGAACCCGGCGGCGAAGAGGAAGTACCAGATGGCCAGGCCGGTCCCGGAGTTGGCCGCGGAGAGCAGGTATGCCGTGAGCAGCGGCAGGCCGGCGGCGGCAGGGGAGCGGCGGGTCACCCCGATGGTGTCCACGACGACCGCGACCAGGGTCACGATGAGGGTGACGCCGAGGACGACGCCCCGCGTGGCGGGGGCCGGTGCCGAGTAGCTCTGGATGGTGCCCAGGGCATCGGAGAGGAGGTTCGCCCAGCCCTGGAACATCTCGAAGGTGGGCAGGGCGTGCCACAGGTGCCCGCGGCCGTGGAGCCAGGAGACGACGAGCATCCCGACGACCAGCTGGACCATCGGCACCGGCCAGCGCAGCGGGGTGGCCGCCCGGACCGCAGCGCCGGTCGCCGCGACGACGAGCAGCATGAGCAGGCAGGGCCGGACGAAGTCGATGGGCGTGAACAGGCTGGTGAGGGGGAGCAGCGCCGCGGCCGTCGCCAGGGCGGCCAGCGCTGCGTCGACCGGGCGGGCCCGCCTCATGACGCGACCACCAGCCGCTCGCCGCCGGTGAGCCGTCGCCACGCATCGCCGATCGGCTGGTCGGGCGTCACCTGGAGGACCGACCAGCCGGCACCCAGCAGCGCAGCGGTGGTGGCTCCGGCCCGGTCCAGGCCCTGCTGGGAGCTGGCCCTTCGCGTACGAGCCGGTTCCATGACGAAGGCGAGCGCGTTGGACCCGGGCTGGCGCAGGGCCGACATCGACCGCGCCGACTCCTCGTCCATGGCCGAGGTGATGGCGACGACGAGTCCGCCGGAGGCAGTGACCACACTGGCCGAGCGCAGTACGTCGGTGAACGACTCGTCCCGCGTGGGGGCGGCCTCGGCGAGGGTGTCCAGGGCCGAGTCCAGGTCGACGTCCTGGTGGACGTGCGCCTCGGACCGGGGCTGGGCGGTGAGGAGGTGCACGGCATACCCGAGGTCGAGGAGGTGACTGACGACCGAGGCCGCGGCCGTCACCGACCACTCAAAGGTCGCCGAGGCGCCATGGCCCTGGTGGCCGCTGGCGCGGGTGTCGAGCAGGACGGTGGCCCGGCGGGTTGCCGGGCGGTCCTCCTGGCGGACCATGAGCTCCCCGGTGCGTGCGGTCGCCGGCCAGTGGATGCGCCGCAGATCGTCACCGTCGCGGTACTCACGGATCGACACGTCGTCCTCGCCGTGGAGGGCGACCATGTGCGGGATGTTGCCCTCGGCGCCCAGCTCGGACCCCTTGGCCCGGGCGGCCGACAACGGCACGACCCGGGGGAGGACGATGATCTCGATGTGGCCGGTGTGGGCGGCCGTCCGCGTCGTGAGCCCGAACGGGTCGCGGACGCGGATCCCGAGTGGCCCGAGGCGGTGTCGGCCCCGGGTGTGCGAGCGGACCGTGTAGCGCATGACCCGACGCTCACCCTCGCGCATCGAGGGGATGACGAAGCGGGGCCGGTCACCGAGGGGGTAGTCGACGAACTCCTCGGCCATGATGAGCGGCGTCCGCTGTCGGTCCGGGTTCTCGACCGCGAGGGTGACCAGGCACGGCTCGTCGATGTGCACCCGCGCCGGCATCACCTGACGATCGACGACGAGGGCCAGGCGGTGCCGCCTGGTGAGGGCGGCGGCGATGAGCGGCAAGGTCATGGCCAGCACCCCGATGCGGGTCAGGTCGAGGACCCCGAGGGCGAGCCCGGCGAGCAGCATGACCACACCTGCGGCGAGGAACGCCTTGCCGCGTGTCGTGAGGAAGTCGGTGAGCCGGCCCACGGTCGGGTGCCGCGGTCAGGAGCGGGGTGCCGGGACGCGCACCCGCTGGAGGAGGTCGGTGAGCACATCGGACGTCGACCGGCGTGCCATCTGGGTCTCGCCCGTGGGGTGCAGCCGGTGGGCCAGGACGGGGACCACCATCGCCTGGACGTCATCGGGCAGCACGTGGTCGCGGCCGGCCAGGGCGGCGTGGGCGCGGCTGGCCCGCAGGAGATGGAGGGCAGCACGGGGTGAGGCACCAAGACGCAGGGCGGGACTCTCGCGGGTCGCCGAGGCGAGGTCGACGATGTACTGGGCGATCGAGGAGGACGCGTGCACGGTGCGGACGGCGTGGATCAGGCCGCTGATCGTCGCCGCGTCGGTGACCGGCCTGAGGTCGTCCAGCGGTGACCGGCCCCCGTGGTGCAGGAGTAGGTCGACCTCGCTGTGCCCGGCCGGGTAGCCCATCGAGATGCGCGCCATGAAACGGTCGCGCTGGGCCTCGGGCAGCGGGTAGGTGCCCTCCATCTCGATGGGGTTCTGGGTCGCCATGACGATGAACGGGTGCTGGAGCTGGTACGTCGTGCCGTCGACGGTGACCTGCCCCTCCTCCATCGACTCCAGCAGCGCGGACTGGGTCTTGGGCGAGGCCCGGTTGATCTCGTCGCCGACGACCACGTTGGCGAAGATCGCGCCGGGCCGGAACTCGAAGGAGCGGATGTCCTGGTTGTAGACACTGACGCCGGTGATGTCGCTCGGCAGCAGGTCGGGCGTGAACTGGATGCGGCGGACCGAGCAGTCGATCGAGCGCGCGAGGGTCTTGGCCAGCATCGTCTTGCCGACGCCGGGTACGTCCTCGACGAGGAGGTGGCCCTCGGCGAGGAGCACGGTGATCGCGATCCGGACGACGCCCTTCTTGCCCTCGATGACCGAGTTCATCGCTCCGGCGAGGCGCGCCGCGACCTCCAGGACCTCATCGAGGTTGGGGACTCTCGGCGGCTCTCCCCGGGTGTCGCCTGCGTCGAAGGTCGTGCCCCGGATCTGCTGCTCGAACGGGTCCACCGCTGTCTGCCTCCTCGTCGTGGCCGGGGTCGCACGCCCTCGTATGCCGTGGTCCCCGGATCTTGATCTTGCCTCACCCAAGCCGAACGTCGGGCCGGACTCGGGCAACAAATCGACATCGAACCGTCCTGGGCCGCCGCCGAGCGTCCCGGGCGGCAGGTCACCGGGCCATTCCCACTTCGCTCCACCGGGCTCCCGCGGCCCCTCGGTGGCCGCGGTCCACCCCCGGGTGAGGGCTGCGACCCAGCCGGGGAGAGGCGACTCGAGCGGCATACGGCGAGGATTTGCCCCACTTCGCACCACGGCCACTGACCTGCGAAAACAGTGAGAAAAACTCGAAAAAAGCCCTCTGAGGTGGCCGATGGTGACGGGTGGTGGGGTAAAGTGGAGGAACGCGGATCAGACGGGAGCCGCGCGACGGGATCGGGTCGATGGGTGGAGGTGAGTGCCGGTGTTCCTCGGGACGCACACGCCTCGCCTGGACGACAAGGGCCGGCTCTTCCTGCCGGCCAAGTTCCGCGAGCGGCTCGCGCCGGGGCTCGTCGTCACCCGCGGCCAGGAGCGGTGCCTGCTCATCTACCCGATGGACGAGTTCGTCACCGTCGCAACCGCCATGCAGTCCGCCCCCGTCACCAGCAAGATCGCCCGCGACCACATCCGGGTGTTCCTCTCCGGTGCCTCCGACGAGATCCCCGACAAGCAGGGCCGGATCACCATCCCCGCCGCACTGCGCCACTACGCCGGCCTCGACCGCGACTGCACCGTCATCGGCCAGGGCTCGCGCATCGAGCTCTGGGACTCCACCAAGTGGGAGGAGTACCTGGCTGCCCACGAGGAGTCCTACTCCGAGCAGTCCGAGGAGGTCATCCCAGGCCTGTTCTGACCGACGCCGTCCGCCGCTCCCGTCCCACCCGAACCCGTCCAGCCCCGCCCTGCCGACCGGCCTCCAGCCGCCCGATCCCGACACGACTTCCCCCGTGCCGGGCCCGGCGCGGATGGGGACCAGCCCGCAGGGACACCCCTGGCCCGACTCGCCGAGACCGACCACCCCGAAGACCACGAGCACCGAAGGACCAGCGCGATGACCTCACGCGGAGCGGCCGCCGAGCGGCACGTCCCGGTGCTTCGCGACCGCGTCCTGGACCTCCTCGCCCCCGCCCTCACCACGGCGGGGGCGGTCTACGTCGACGGCACCCTGGGCATGGGCGGCCACGCCGAGGCCGTCCTCCAGCGGTTCCCCGAAGCGGTGGTCGTGGGCATCGACCGCGACACCGAGGCGCTGCAGCTCGCGGCCGAGCGGCTGGCTCCGTATGCCGGTCGCCTCCACCTCGTCCACGCCGTCTACGACGAGGTCGGCGACGTACTCGACGACCTGGGGCACCCGGCATACGACGCCGGGCTCTTCGACCTCGGCGTCTCCTCCTTGCAGCTGGACGAGGCGGACCGTGGGTTCGCCTACAGCCAGGACGCACCGCTGGACATGCGGATGGACCAGACCACCGGGCCGACCGCCGCCGAGGTCCTCAACACGTATGCCGCGCCCGACCTGGAGCGCGTGCTGCGCGACTTCGGGGAGGAGCGGTTCGCCCGCAAGATCGCTGTGACCATCGTCCGGGAGCGAGAGGCCGAGCCGTTCAGCAGCTCCGCGCGGCTCGTCGAGCTGCTCCGCCGGGCGGTGCCGGCGCAGAGCCAGCGGACCGGCGGCAACCCGGCAAAGCGCACCTTCCAGGCGCTGCGGATCGAGGTCAACGCCGAGCTGTCGGTCTGGGCCCGGGCCGTCGACGTCGCCGTCGAGCGGCTGGCCGTCGGCGGGCGGCTGGCCGTGCTGTCGTACCACTCGCTGGAGGACCGGATCACCAAGCGCGCCTTCGCAGCCGGGCTGACCAGCTCCACCCCGGCCGGGCTGCCGGTCGACCTGCCCGAGCGCGCGGCATACCTGCGCTCCCTCACCCGTGGCGCCGAGCTCGCCGACCAGGCCGAGCAGGCCGCCAACCCCCGATCCGCCTCGGTCCGGCTCCGGGCCGTCGAACGCATCCGCACCACCACGAAGGGAACCACCCGATGAGCCAGCTCAGTGCCACCGCACGCGTCGCAGGCCGGCCGCACATCCAGACGCGGTCACCGCAGCGCAGCGCGCTCCGGGTCATCCGCGGCACCGTGGACCGGCCGCGCGGCGGGGTGTTCGTCGCCATCTGCCTCGCCGTGCTCGTGAGCGGCTTCCTCGCCGTGCTGGTGCTCAACACCTCGATGGCCAAGGGAGCGTTCGTCCTGGACGACCTGGAAGGGCAGTCGGGGCAGCTCGCCGACACCCAGGAGTCCCTGCAGCACGCCATCGATGCCCAGAGCGCACCGGCCGAGCTGGCCCAGCGCGCCCTGAAGCTCGGGATGGTCCCGTCCTCGACCGCAGCCTTCCTCGACCTGTCGACCGGCAAGGTCCTCGGCGTGGCGAAGCCGGCCGAGAAGGTCTCCGGATTTACGGTGATCACCTCGCCGGTTCCGGTGCTCCCGGCGAAGCCGAAGCCGGCCGCGCCCACGACGACCGTGGTTCACAAGGGAACGGTGACGACGACGACCGTGGTGACGACGAAGGCGAACGGGGTGGTGGAGACGACCGTGACCAGCGTCGACTCGGCGACGGGTACGACGACGACCACCACCAGGACGACCACGCCGGTGGCCAAGCCCGCGGCGACGGGGACCACGGCCAAGCCGGCCACCGTCAAGCCGGCCACAGCCAAGCCGGCGACCAAGCCCGCGACTGCGACCGGCACCCACGCGACTACGAGGTAGACCCACCGTGACCCCCCGCAGGCCCACCCCCCCGACGTCCAGCCCGGCGAGCCGTCGCCACGGCACTGGTCGTCCGGGAGCGCCCGGGCAGGCACGTCCAGCCTCCAGCCGAGCCGGCGCTCGACCGGCTGCCCCCCGCCAGGCTTCCCCGCGGTCGGCCGCCCCGCGCCCGGTCACGGCCCGCACCCCTGCGCCCCGACCGGCGACCCCCCGCGCCACAGTCGGCGCCTCCCCGACCGGCCCTTCGACCCGGCGGCCCGGGGACTCACGCCGGGCCCAGCGTCAGCCCGCGCCGGGAGGCCCCCGACGTCCTTCGCGCGGCAAGATCCGGCGGACCAAGGTCGGCAACCCGCGCCGGCGGATGCGGGCGATGCTCATCGCCACCCTGTTCATCTTCAGCATCTTCGGCGCGCAGCTGTTCTGGGTCCAGGGGATCAACGCCTCCGGAGTGTCCGCCGCCGCGCTCAAGGAGCGGACCACCGAGGCGCTCATCCCCGCGCTGCGCGGGCAGATCCTCGATACCAACGGCGTGGTCCTGGCCTCCAGCCAGGAGCGGTTCACCATCAGCGTCAACCAGACGGCGGTGTGCACCTACGGGACCCGCAAGCCCAAGTGTGACCCGGCCACCTCGGCGACCGCCGTCGCCAAGGCGGCAGCGGTGCTGTCGCCCATCGTCAAGGTTCCGCCCGACCAGCTCGTACCACTTATGACCGGCAACGCCCGCTACAACGTGCTCGTCAAGGACGTCACGCCCCTCACCTGGCGTCAGGTGGCCGCCAAGGGCATACCGGGCATCGGCGTCTCCGGCAGCGACCGCAGCGCGGTGCGCAACTACCCGCAGTCGACGACCGCAGCCTCACTCGTCGGGTACCTGTACAAGAACAGCGAAGGCAAGCAGCGGGCCGCCGGGATCGAGGGCCTGGAGAACGCCGCCCTGGCAGGTCGCCCAGGGGTCGAGACCTATGAACAGGCTGCCGGCGGTGGAGCCATCCCGGACGGGAACTCGTCGATCACCCCGGCCGTCCCCGGCCATGACGTCCAGCTGACGATCAACTCCAACATCCAGTGGTACGCCCAGAACGCCCTGGCCCAGGCGGTCCAGAGGACCGAGGCGCTCTCCGGCACCGTGGTCGTCCAGGACGTGAGGACCGGCCGGCTGCTCGCCGTCGCGTCGTACCCGACCTTCGACCCCAACCACGTGGGCAAGGCCACCGGGAGCCTGTCCAACACCGCCTTCACCGACGTCTTCGAGCCCGGGTCGACCCAGAAGGTCATCACCATGGCCTCGGCACTCTCCGAGGGGAAGGTCACCCCGTCGACGCCCGTGGTCATCCCCAGCGAGATGCACCGCTCCGACGGTGTCTTCCACGACGCCGAGACCCACGGCACGGAGTACCGCACGGTCGCCGGCGCCCTCGCCGAGTCCAGCAACATGGGCACCATGCTCGTCGGCGAGACGGTCCCGTCCTCGGTCCTGTACAGCTACATGCGCAAGTTCGGGCTGGGCTCGCTGTCCGGCTCGAAGTTCCCGGGGGAGTCCGAGGGTCTGCTCGCCCCCAGCGACAAGTGGAACGGCACCCAGCGCTACACGGTGATGTACGGCCAGGGCCTGTCGGTCACCGCGATCCAGGCCGCCGGCGTCTACCAGACCATCGCCAACGGCGGCCTGCGGATGCCGCCCAGCCTCGTCCAGTCGATCGGCGACGACTCCGGGACGCTCGTGCCGCAGCCGCTCCCGACCGGCATCCGCGTCGTCTCGCCGGGGGTGGCCAACAACCTGTCCCAGATGCTCGAGGGCGTCGTGAGCGCCCAGGGCACGGCTCCCGCGGCCCAGATCGCCGGCTACCGGGTGGCCGGCAAGACGGGCACCGCGGACCGGCCCGGCCCCAATGGCCACTACTCGGGCAAGACGGCGAGCTTCATCGGCTATGCCCCCGCCGACAAGCCGCAGATCGTCGTCGCGGTCATCCTCCAGAAGCCGATCAAGGGCTACTTCGGTGGCATCGTCGCCGCCCCTGTCTTCCACGACGTCATGACCTACGCGCTGCAGGAGCTGAAGATCCCCCCGACGGGCACGACGGCGCCCCAGCTGAAGACCAAGCTCGACGGCGCCCCGGCGGCCGACGACCCCACCGTGCTGCGCGACAAGCGGCAGAAGTCCGGCGGGTAGGCTCCCACTCCGATGTCCCTTCCTCGGCCCAGCCCTGCCCTCCAGCTCTCGCTCCACGAACTCCTCGCCGGCGTGCCCGCCCTGGTGTCGCCAACGGTCGACGGCGACGCCTCCTCCGTGGTCGGTGGCGTCAGCCTCGACTCCCGTGGGGTCCAGCCGGGCGACCTGTATGCCGCCCTCCCGGGCGCCCACGCGCACGGCGCCTCGTTCGCCGCCGCCGCCGTCGCCGCCGGAGCCGTTGCGGTGCTCACCGACCCGGCCGGCCTGGCCCTGGTGCGGGGCGCGGGCGTCCAGGTGCCCGTCGTCGTCGTCGAGGACCCCCGCGCCGTCCTCGGCGAGGTCGCCAGCCACCTCTACGGCACCGTCGGGACCGGGCTGAAGCTCGTCGGGGTGACGGGGACCAACGGCAAGACGACGACGGCATACCTCATCACCTCCGCCCTCGAGGCGCTCGGCGAGGAGACCGGCCTGATCGGCACCGTCGAGACCCGGGTCGGCGCCGAGCGGATCAAGAGCGTGCGAACCACCCCGGAGGCCACCGACCTCCACGCCCTGCTCGCCGTCATGGCCGAGCGCGGCCTGCACACCTGCGTCATGGAGGTGTCCAGCCACGCGCTGAGCCTCCACCGGGTCGACGGGGTGGTCTACGACGTCGCCCTCTTCACCAACCTGTCCCAGGACCACCTCGACTTCCACCCGACGATGCGCGACTACTTCGAGGCCAAGGCCTCGCTCTTCACACCAGTACGGTGTCGCCAGGGCATCGTCTGCGTCGACGACGAGTGGGGCCGCGAGCTGGCCTCTGCCGCAACGGTTCCCGTGACGACACTGAGCTCGGACCCGGCCGTTCCCGCCGACTGGCGGGTGACGCCGGACGATGCCGACGTCTCACTGTTCACCCTCGCCGGCACGGACACCACCCTGCACCTGCGCTCGGCGCTTCCGGGGGAGTTCAACCGGGTCAACACGGCGATGGCCGCGCTCACCCTGCTCCTGCTCGGCCGGTCGAACGCCGAGGTCGAGCAGGCGATCCTCGCCGACCCGCACGTGCCAGGGCGGATGGAGAGGGTCGACCCGACGTGCGGGACGATCGAAGCGCTACCGCTGGCCGTCGTCGACTACGCACACACACCCGAGGCGGTGGAGGCCGCGCTGACCGCCTTGCGCCCCACGACGGTCGGGGGCCTCGTCGTCGTCCTCGGCGCCGGCGGTGACCGCGACCGCGGCAAGCGGGCCGCCATGGGCCGGGCAGCGGCCCAGGGCGCCGACATCGTCATCGTCACCGACGACAACCCGCGCACCGAGGACCCAGCGGCGATCCGGTCCGCGATCCTGGCCGGTGCCCGGGCCGCCTACCCGGTCAATGCGCTGTCGGTCGAAGAGATCGCCGACCGGTCCCACGCCATCCGCCGAGCCGTCGAGCAGGCCGTGGCCAGCGGCCCCGGGGCCACGGTGGCCGTCGTCGGCAAGGGCCATGAGACCGGGCAGGAGATCGCCGGCGTCGTCCACCCCTTCGATGACCGTGTCGCGTTGCGCGCAGCCCTCGACGAGACCGCCCGCGGACTCACCCCGACGCCGAGCTCGGCGGAGCAGCCGTCGTGATCCCGTTGTCCCTGGCCGAGGTGGCCGCCATCACCGGTGGTGAGCTGGCCGGCATACCTGCAGCTGATGCAGCCGATGTCGTCATCGACGGTCCGGTCGTCACCGACTCGCGAGAGGCAGGCCCGGGCAGTCTCTACATCGCACGCATCGGGGAGTCCATGGACGGCCACGCCTTCGTCCCGGCCGCCGCAGCCGCGGGAGCGGTGGCGGCCCTGGTCACCCGCCCGGTCGAGGGGTTCGCCTGCGTGGTCGTCGACGACGACCAGCGCGCCTTCGTCGCCCTCGCCCGCCACCTGGTCGACATCTCGCCCGACCTCACGGTCATAGGGATCACCGGCTCCTCGGGCAAGACGAGTACCAAGGACCTCGTGGCCGACGTGCTGCGTGGTGAAGGCGAGACGGTGGCCCCGGTCGGGTCGCTCAACTCCGAGGTCGGCGTTCCGCTCACGGTGTGCCGGATCACGCCGTCGACCCGTTTCCTCGTCGTCGAGATGGGAGCCCGCGGCATCGGCCACATCCGCTACCTCACCCAGATCGTGCCCCCGCGCATCGGTGCCGTCCTCAACGTGGGCGTGGCCCACGTCGGGGAGTTCGGCTCCCGGGAGGCCATCGCCACCGCCAAGGCCGAGCTCGTCGAGGCGCTGCCGGCCGGGGGAGTGGCGGTGCTCAACGCCGACGACGTCGCCGTGCGAGCCATGGCCGAGCGTACCGACGCCGACGTCGTGCTCGTCGGTGAGGCGGAGGACGCCACCGTGCGGGCCGTCGACGTCGACCTCGACGACGAGGGCCGGGCCCGGTTCCGGCTGGTGACGCCCGTCGGTGCTGCCGACGTGCGGCTCGGTCTGGTCGGCCGGCACCACGTGGGAAACGCCCTCTCCGTCGCGGCCGTCGCGCTGGCCTGCGGCGTCGGCCTCGCCGACGTCGCGGCCCGGCTGTCCGCCGCACGACCCACCAGCCGCTGGCGGATGGAGGTGACCCGCCGGCCCGACGGGGTCGTCGTCGTCAACGACGCCTACAACGCCAACCCCGACTCGATGCGCGCCGCCCTCCACGCCGTCCGCGCGATGCGGGTCACCGCCCGGCGCTGGGCCGTCCTCGGCTCGATGCTCGAGCTCGGCGAGGAGGCCGAGGCCGACCACGCAGACATCGGCCGCGAGGCGGTGCGCTCCGGCATCGACGAGCTCGTCGTCGTGGGAGAGGTCGCGGCACCGATGGTGGCTGGTGCCCTCGCCGAGACCCGAGCCGGCGATGCCAGCGCCCGAGCCGTCACCCAGGTCCGGCACGTGGCCGACGCTGACGCGGCATACGAGCTGCTCACCGCGGAGATGCGCGCCGGTGACGTCGTGTTGCTCAAGTCCAGCCGCGATGCGGGGCTACGGTGGCTCGGAGAGCGGATCGCGACCGGATCGGAGAACCCCGAGGTGTCCTCGACCCAGGCGGTGGTAGCCCGGTGAAGGCCGTCCTCATCGGAGCCGTCGTCGCCCTCGTCGTCGGTCTGCTCGGCACGCCGGCGTTCATCAAGTTCCTCGTGCGCAAGGGCTACGGCCAGTTCATCCGCGACGACGGACCCACCTCGCACCACACCAAGCGCGGCACGCCGACCATGGGCGGCGCCATCATCATCGGGGCGACGTTCGCGGCATACGCGATGGCCCACCTGCTCACCCTCACCCCACCGACGTGGAGCGGGATGCTCGTCCTCTTCCTCATGGGCGGGCTCGGGCTGGTCGGGTTCCTCGACGACTTCCTCAAGATCTCCAAGCAGCGCAGCCTCGGCCTGCGCTCGGGACAGAAGCTCGCCGGGCAGGCCCTCGTCGCCGTGCTCTTCGCGGTCCTGGCCCTGCAGTTCCCCAACAGGAACTTCCGCACCCCGGCCTCGACGCACATCTCCTTCGTCCGCGACACGCGCCTCGACCTGGCCTTCGCTGGGACGATCGCCGGCCTCATCCTGTTCATCATCTGGGCCAACATCATGATCTCCGGCGCGAGCAACGGGGTGAACCTCACTGATGGCCTCGACGGCCTGGCGACCGGCGCGAGCACGATGGTGTTCGCCTCCTACGTCCTCATCGGGATCTGGGAGTTCAACCAGTCCTGCCAACGGGTCGCCAGCACCAAGTGCTACGAGGTCCGCGACCCGCACGACCTGGCCGTCGTCGCGGCGTGCGTCATGGGCGCCTGCTTCGGCTTCCTGTGGTGGAACGCCTCACCCGCCAAGATCTTCATGGGCGACACCGGGTCGCTCGCGCTCGGCGGTGGCATCGCCGGGCTCGCGATCACGACCCGGACCGAGCTGCTGATGGTCGTCCTCGGCGGGCTCTTCGTGGCGATCACCTTGTCGGTCATCATCCAGGTCGCCTCCTACAAGACGACCGGCAAACGGGTCTTCCGGATGGCGCCGCTCCAACATCACTTCGAGCTGCTCGGGTGGGCCGAGGTCACCATCGTCATCCGGTTCTGGATCATCGCCGGCCTGTTCGTCGCCCTGGCGCTGGGGCTCTTCTACGCCGAATGGGTGGTGGGCGGCCAGTGACGGCCGAGCGTCTCGCCGGGCTCACCCATCGCGACGCCGACTGGCAGGGCTTGCGGGTCGTCGTCGGCGGGGTCGGGGTGAGCGGCTTCGCGGCGGCTGACGCGCTCCTGGAGCGCGGCGCCGAGGTGACCGTCGTGGACGGGGCCCAACCGGCGCCGGGGTCGACGGCTGCGGAGCGGGCCAAGATCCTGGACATCCTGGGAGCCCGCCTGGTCCTTGGGCCCGGAGCCTCCGACCGTATGCCGGAGGGCCCGGTCCCCGACGTCGTCGTCACCTCGCCGGGGTGGTCACCGGCACAGCCGCTGCTCGCCCAGGCGGCGGTTGCCGGCATCCCGATCTGGGGCGAGGTCGAGCTGGCCTGGCGGATGCGGCCGGCCGTTGGGGCGGCGCCATGGCTGACGATCACTGGCACCAACGGCAAGACGACGACGGTGAAGATGCTCGAGTCCATCCTGCGGGCCGCAGGACTGCGGACCACGGCGGCAGGCAACGTCGGCACGCCGATCATCGAGGCCGTCCTCCACCCCCAGCCCTACGACGTCATCGCCGTGGAGCTGTCGAGCTTCCAGCTGCACTGGTCCAGCTCCCTCGAGCCGCAGGCCTCGGCGTGCCTCAACATCGCCCCGGACCACGTCGACTGGCACGGCTCGGTCGGGGAGTACGCCCGGGCCAAGGGCAAGGTCTACGCCAACACCGAGATCGCCTGCGTCTACAACGTCGAGGACGAGCAGACGATGCACCTGGTCGAGGAGGCGGAGGTCCAGGAGGGCTGCCGCGCCATCGGGTTCACCCTGGGCGTGCCCGGTCCCTCGATGCTCGGGCTCGTCGACGACGTGCTCGCCGACCGGGCCTTCGTCGAGGAGCGGCGGACGAGTGCCGCCGAGCTCTGCACGCTCGCCGACCTCCGCGGCGAGGGGCCGCCGGTGGCACCCCACGTGGTCGCCAATGCGCTGGCCGCGGCCGCTCTGGCGCGAGCCCATGGCGTGCCGGCGGCAGCCGTCCGCGAGGGGTTGCGGGCATTCCGACCCGACCCGCACCGGATCGCCGAGGTGGCCACCGTCGACGGCGTCCGGTTCGTCAACGACTCCAAGGCGACCAACCCGCACGCCGCGCAGGCCAGCCTCACGGCATACGAGCACGTCGTCTGGGTGGCCGGCGGGCTGCTCAAGGGCGCCGATGTCGACGGCCTGGTGGCGGCCGTGGCGGGCCGGCTGCGCGGGGTGGTCCTCATCGGCCGGGACCGAGCCCAGGTTGCCGAGGCACTTGCACGACACGCCCCCGATGTCCCGGTCGTCGACATCGAACGGACCGACACTGGGGCGATGGATGTCGTCGTCGCGCGTGCCGCCGGTCTCGCAGAGCCCGGCGATGTGGTGCTGCTCGCGCCGGCCGCCGCTTCGATGGACATGTTCACCAACTACGCGGCCCGTGGGGACGCGTTCGCGGCGGCGGTCCTGCGGTACGCCGGGCCGGCCGAGGGCTGATCGATGACGAGCCACGCAGCCTCCGGGGAGGCCGGGGCGGCGCGTGACCGGCTGGCCGGCTGGGCCCGGCGACTGGACTCACCCACCGCGACCTACTACCTCCTGCTCGCCGTGACCGGAGCCCTCGTCGCCATCGGCCTGGTCATGGTCCTCTCCGCGTCGTCGGTGATGTCGCTGGAGGACACCAAGGCGTCCTCGGCCTACTCCATCTTCCAGAGTCAGGCCATCTTCGCCGCGATCGGTGCGGCCGCCCTGGTCGTCGCCAGCCGGCTGGGCATCACCGCCTGGAAGCGGCTGGCCTTCCCGGCGCTCCTCGGCGCGATCGCCCTCCAGCTGCTCGTCTTCATCCCCGGCGTCGGCGTCGCCGTCAACGGCAACGTCAACTGGATCAAGGCCGGGCCGATCACGATCCAGCCGTCGGAGCTGATCAAGGTGGGCCTCGTCCTCGTCGGCGGACTGGTCCTCGCGGCCCGCCGCCATCGGCTCAACCGGGTCGTCGACATCGCCGTGCCTTTCCTCGTGCCGATCGTCGCCGTCGCTGTGGGCCTCGTTCTCGTCGGCCACGACCTGGGCACTGCCCTCATCATGGGCGCGCTCATCGGGGGAATGCTCTACACCGCAGGCGTTCCCGGGCGGTTCTTCGCCGTCGCCTTCGCCGGCGCCGCGGCCGTGGTCACGGTGTTCGTCCTCACCAGCAGCAACCGGCTGGGCCGTCTGAGCATCTGGCTCGACCCCGCCAGCAACACCGACGCCGCCCGCCAGCCGATCCACGGCCGCTATGCCCTCGCCGACGGAGGGTGGTTCGGGCTCGGCCTGGGCGGCAGCCGGGAGAAGTGGCGCTACCTCTCCGAGCCGCACAACGACTTCATCTTCGCGATCATCGGCGAGGAGCTCGGCCTGCCCGGCACCCTCGTCATCCTCGGGCTGTTCAGCCTGCTCGCCTTCGCCTGCTTCCGGCTGGTCACCCGGACCACCGACGACTTCGTGCGGATCGTCTCGGCCGGGATCATGGCCTGGATCGTCATCCAGGCCATGATCAACATCGGCTCGGTCATCGGCCTGCTCCCCGTCATCGGGGTGCCGTTGCCGCTCGTGTCCTCCGGTGGCTCCTCACTCATCACGACCATGCTCGCGTTGGGAGTGCTCATCTCCTTCGCCCGCGCCGAACCCGGGTGTCGTGAGGCGTTGGCCACGCGCGCCTCCGTGGTCCGGCGCACGGTGGCCGTCGTGCCGGCGCGGCGCCGCGGTCGCTCCTGATGGCAGGCGGCTCCCCGTCGTCGGTGCTGCTCGCGGGTGGTGGCACGGCTGGACACGTCTCCCCGCTGCTCGCCCTCGCCGACTGCCTGCGTCGGCGTGACCCCGAGGTCCGGGTCACCGCGCTCGGGACGGCCGAGGGCCTGGAGGCGCGGCTGGTCCCCGACCGCGGCTACGACCTGCTCACCGTTCCCAAGGTGCCGTTGCCGCGACGCCCGAACGCCGACCTGGTCCGCCTTCCGCGCAATCTGGCGGCTGCCGTCCGCGCCGCCGACGAGGCGATCGCGACGAGCGGAGCCGAGGTGGTGGTGGGCTTCGGCGGCTATGTGTCGACCCCGGCCTACCTCGCGGCCCGGCGTCGCGGCATACCGGTCGTCGTCCACGAGCAGAACGCCCGCCCGGGCATCGCCAACCGGGTCGGGGCGCGGCTCACCCGGTTCGTCGGCACCACGTTCGCCTCGACCGAGCTGGTCCACTCCAGGGTCGTCGGGATGCCGCTCCGCCGCGAGATCGCCACGCTCGACCGGGCCGCGCGCCGGGCCGAGGGCCTCGCGGCACACGGCCTCCAGGACGGTCCGCCGACCCTGCTCGTGACCGGTGGCTCACTCGGCGCCCAGCGTCTGAACGAAGCCTTCGAGCAGTGCGTCGAGGCTCTGCGGGCGGCCGGCATCCAGGTCATCCACGTGACCGGTCGCGGCAAGGAGTTCGACGTCCCGACCGGAGACGGTCCTGCGTATGTCGTTGTCCCGTATGCCGATCGGATGGATCTCGCGTATGCCGCGGCCGACCTGGTCGTTGCCCGCGCCGGGGCCAACACCGTCTGTGAGCTCACCGCCGTCGGGTTGCCCGGCGTCTACGTCCCCCTCCCCATCGGCAACGGCGAGCAACGGCTCAACGCACGGGACGTGGTCGCGGCGGGCGGCGGGCTGCTGGTCGACGACGCCGCCTTCGACCCGGCGTGGATCGACAGCCGGCTCATCCCCCTCCTGGGCGACCCTGCGCGGTTGCAACAGCTGGCCCACGCCGCGGCCTCGGTGGGAGAGGCCCACGGCGACGAGCACCTGGCCGACCTCGTGGACGAGGCCTTCGCCAGCAGGAGCGGTCGTGGCTGACGGCACCAACCCGCGGTTCGACTTCGCTGCACCCCTGCCGCGACTCGCGGACCTGGGCCGGGTGCACTTCGTCGCCATCGGCGGCTCGGGGATGTCGGCGGTGGCCCGCCTCCTGCTCGGTCGCGGGGTGGCGGTGTCCGGCTCCGATGCGAAGGACTCGGCGACCCTGCAGGCCCTGGCCGCCGAGGGTGCGGCGGTGCACGTCGGGCACGACCCGGCGCTCCTGGACGGCGTAGACACCGTCGTCGTCTCCTCGGCGATCCCCGAGACCAACCCTGAGCTGGCCCGGGCCCGGGAGCTGGGCCTGCCGGTCCTGCACCGCTCCCAGGCCCTCACCGTCGCCGCCCAGGGCTTCCGACGGGTTGCGGTCGCCGGCGCCAACGGTAAGACGACGACCACCTCGATGATCGCGGTGGCGCTCCTTGCCGCGGGGGCCGATCCGTCTTTCGCCTCCGGCAGCGACCTGCCCGGCCATGACACCAACGCCCGGATCGGGGCGGGGGAGGGTTTCGTCATCGAGGCCGACGAGAGCGACGGGTCGTTCCTCGTCTACCGCCCCGAGGTGGCCGTCGTGACCAACGTCCAGCCCGACCACCTCGACTTCTACGGCACCTTCGAGCGGGTCCAGGCGGCCTATGACGCCTTCGTCGCGACCCGTGCCGAGGGCGGCTTGCTCGTCGCCTGCCACGACGATGCGGGGTCGCTGGCCCTCGCCCGTCGCGATGCCGGAGCCGACCGGCGGGTCGTGACCTACGGTTTCGACCCGGCCGCAGACGTGGTGCTGTCCGACGCCGTGGCCGCAGTCCGTGACGAGGGTGGCTTCAGCGCCTCAGCGACGGTCACCGGACCCGACGGAGTCTCCCGGCCGCTCCGGGTGGCCATGCCGGGCAGGCACAACCTGCAGAACGCAGCTGCCGCGTATGCCGCTTCGGTGCTGGGTCTTGGCGTGGATGCCGACGCGGTCCTGGCCGGCCTGGCCGACTTCACCGGTGCCCGTCGCCGGTTCGAGGTGATCGGGACGGCCGGGGGAGTGACCGTCGTCGACGACTACGCCCACAACGCCGGCAAGGTCACCGCGCTCGTGCACACCGCGGTGGGCCTCGTGGGCTCTGACCGGGTGCGCGTGATCTTCCAGCCCCATCTGTACTCACGGACCCGTGACTTCGCCGATGGCTTCGGGGCCGGCTTGGCGGCGGCCGACGACGTGGTGCTCCTGCCGATCTACGGTGCCCGCGAGGAGCCGATGCCCGGTGTCACGAGCGAGCTGGTCGCCGACGCCGTCCGCCGGCACAACCCCAAGGCTCAGGTGGACGTTGAGACTGACCGCACGGAGCTGGTCCGCCGTCTCGCGGAGCGAGCGCGGCCGGGCGACCTCGTCCTCGTCGTCGGTGCGGGCGACGTCACGACGCTCGCACCGGAGATCCTCGCCGCGATCGGCGGCGCGCAGTGACCGGGCTGACCGAGCGGCGAGGCGTCCGGTCGGCGAAGGACCGGTTCGAGGACCGCGCCAGAGCGGTGCGTCGACGGCCGCTGCGCCGCGCGGCATACGCGATCCTGACCCTCGCCCTGGCCGTCCTCGTCGGCTGGACCTTCTGGGGCTCGACCCTGCTCTCGGTCCGAGACGTGGCGGTCGACGGCCTGCCCACCGGCGAAGTGGCAGCCGTCCGGGCCGTGGCGACCGACCAGATCGGCACCCCGCTCGCGCGGGTCGACACCGGGGCGGTCAGCGCTCGAGTGCTCACCCGCGCGGAGATCGCCGAGGTCAAGGTGGTCCGGTCCTGGCCCCACACCCTGACGATCAAGGCCGTCCCCCGAACGGCCGCCCTCGTCCTGCGCAACCCTCAGGGTCAACTGGAGGTCGTGGACGCGGGAGGTGTCCGGTTCGGCATCGTCCAGACGCGACCTGCGGGTGTACCACTCGTCACGGCCACCTCGGCGGACGCGGTCACGCCCGGCGCGCTGACCGCTGCACTCAGCGTCGTCGGGGCGCTCCCGCCGGACCTGGCCAGGACGGTGTCCGGCATCACGGTCGGCGGTGCCAACCTGGTCACCTTCACCACCGGGTCGACCGAGGTCGTGTGGGGCGGCGCCGGGCAGGAGGACCTCAAGGTCCGGATCGTGACGACGCTGTTGCGCACCCACCCCAAGCTCATCGACGTGTCGGCGCCGCAGACCCCGGTGAGCAGATGACGCGGGGTTCCTGAGACAGTTGTGCCTGATGGGGCGGACGTGATCTCACCGTGGCGAAATCGGCCGACGAACCGCACGACACGCCCGGCCTGTCGTTGCTTGACGTGACCTGAACGCCTAGCGTCGCTCACGCGCGAGGATCACAAAAGCATAACCGTGAACTTCACGTCAAGCGTTTGTCGGTCCCGCACCCACCCTGTACATCTCACTCAACACCCTGCTCCACACGAGAGGCGCCACCGTGGCATCACCCCAGAACTACCTCGCCGTCATCAAGGTCGTCGGTATCGGCGGCGGTGGCGTCAACGCCATCAACCGGATGATCGAGGTCGGGCTCAAGGGCGTCGAGTTCATCGCCATCAACACCGACGCCCAGGCGCTGCTCATGAGCGACGCCGACGTCAAGCTCGACGTCGGCCGGGAGCTGACCCGCGGTCTCGGCGCCGGCGCCGACCCGGAGGTCGGCAAGAAGGCCGCCGAGGACCACGCGGAGGAGATCGAGGAGGTGCTCAAGGGCGCCGACATGGTCTTCGTCACCGCCGGCGAGGGCGGCGGCACGGGCACCGGTGGTGCGCCGGTGGTGGCGCGCATCGCCAGGGGCCTGGGCGCCCTCACCATCGGCGTGGTCACCCGACCCTTCACTTTCGAGGGCCGCCGGCGGGCCAACCAGGCCGAGTCCGGCATCGGCGGCCTGCGCGAGGAGGTCGACACCCTCATCGTGATCCCCAACGACCGGTTGCTCTCCATCAGCGACCGCGGGGTGTCCATGCTGGACGCGTTCCGCAGCGCCGACCAGGTCCTCCTCTCCGGCGTCCAGGGCATCACCGACCTGATCACCACGCCGGGCCTGATCAACCTGGACTTCGCCGACGTCAAGTCGGTCATGCAGGGCGCCGGCTCGGCACTCATGGGCATCGGCTCCTCCCGCGGCGAGGACCGTGCCGTCCAGGCGGCCGAGCTGGCCATCTCCAGCCCGCTGCTCGAGGCGAGCATCGACGGGGCCCACGGCGTGCTGCTGTCCATCCAGGGCGGCAGCGACCTGGGTCTCTTCGAGATCAACGAGGCCGCCCGCCTGGTCCAGGAGGCCGCCCACCCCGAGGCCAACATCATCTTCGGTGCGGTCATCGACGACGCGCTGGGCGACGAGGTCCGGGTCACTGTCATCGCGGCCGGTTTCGACGGCGGCGCCCCGGTCCGTCGTGGCGACGACCGCGCGCTCGGCACCGTCCATGCCGGCGGGCGTCCGGCGCAGTCGGCTCCTCCGCAGGCTGCCGCAGCCCAGCGGCCGGCTCCCGAGCGGGCCGAGCCCGCCGCGGCGCAGCCGGCCGACGGCCAGTCAGGCGCTCGTCCCGAGGCCGCGCAGCGCCCCAGCCCGGCGGCGCCCGCCCAGCAGCCGCCGCGCACGGTCACCTTCGACGACGGTGACGACCTGGACGTGCCCGACTTCCTCAAGTAGGTCGACCACGACTCTCCCCGCAGCCTCGGCGCCGACACGGCGCCGGGGCTGCGGCGTGTCCGGGCCGATGGCATACGGTCGTCCTGTGTTCTTCTGGCGCGAGGCTGACGACGGGATCGACCGGTCCTTCACCGACCGGTCGGCAGGCCACAGCGTCGGGCCGTATGCCGGGCTCAACCTCGGGGGCAAGGTCGGCGACGACCCCGCGGTCGTCGAGGAGAACCGTCACGACCTGGCGGCCCAGGTCGGCGTCGAGCGCGACCACCTCCTGTTCATGGACCAGTGCCACGGCGCGCAGGTCGCGGTGGTCGACGGGCCGTATGTCGGTGGTGCGGTGCCACGCGTCGACGCGCTCGTCACGGCGAGACCGGGCCTGGCCCTGGCCGCACTCGTCGCGGACTGCACGCCGGTCCTGTTGTGGGACAACGAGTCTGGCGTCATTGCAGCAGTGCACTCGGGCCGCCCTGGGCTCATCGCCGGCGTGGTCCCGGCCGCCGTCACGGCGATGAGGGATCTCGGTGCAGGGCAGATCCGCGGCGTCGTCGGCCCCTCGGTCTGCGGCCGGTGCTACGAGGTGCCCGAGCAGATGCAGGCCGACGCGGCCCGCGTCGCACCGAGCAGCCGGGCCCGCTCGTGGACCGGCACGACGGCCATCGACATCGCCACGGGAGTCGTGGACCAGCTCGTGTCGGCCGGTGTCGAGGTCGGCTGGGTCGCGGGGTGCACGCGGGAGACCGAGCGTCTCTACTCCTACCGCCGCGACGGCAGCACCGGGCGCTTCGCCGGCGTCATCGTCCGCCGCCCATGACCGACCGGCGCGAGGAGCTGTCCGCAGGCCTTGAGGCGGTGGAGAACCGGATCCTCGCTGCCTGCGCAGCTGCCGGACGGGACCGCTCTGAGATCACCCTCGTCGTCGTGACCAAGCACTTCCCGTCCGCCGACGTCGAGCTGCTCCGAGGTCTCGGCGTCACCGACGTCGGGGAGAACCGGGACCAGGAGGCCGCCGAGAAGTTCGCCCACCTGCGCGACCGCGAGGACCTCACCCTGCACTTCGTGGGTCAGGTGCAGACCAACAAGGCCGGCCACGTCGCGTCGTATGCCGATGTCGTCCACTCGGTCGACCGGCAGCGCCTCGTGACGGCGCTCGACCGCGGCGCCGAACGGGCCGGGCGTCGGGTTCGGTGCCTTGTCCAGATAGCTCTCGACGACGAGGTGGGGCGTGGCGGCGTACCGGCCGGCTCGGCGCGAGCTGTCGCCGACGCCGTGGCCGAGGCGTCGCACCTCGACCTCGGTGGCGTCATGGCGGTGGCCCCGCTCGGAGCCGACCCCGCGGCTGCGTTCACCCGACTGCGAGAGGTCGCGACCGGCATACGGGCTGACCATCCGGAGGCCTCCTGGGTCTCGGCCGGGATGAGCGGGGACCTGGAAGCAGCGATCGGCGCCGGTGCGACACACCTGCGTGTCGGCACGGCAATCCTCGGAACTCGCCTGTCACTTCGGTAACTTCATTCACGAACGGATCGGTCAGGCCACCCCTGGTCGTACGCACGGGAATGAGGGAGTTCGGCATGGCTGGCGCGCTGCGCAAGACGATGGTCTACCTGGGTTTGGCCGAGGAGGACCAGCGCTACGACGGCTACGACGACTACGCCTACGACGACGAGCCGGCCGGCCACCACGAGGAGCACACGGCCGAGGTCACACCGATCCGGCGCACGCCGATGGCTCACGTCGTCCGCGACCCGGAGGTCGGTGCCCTGAACCGGATCACGACGATCCACCCGCGGACCTACAACGAGGCCAAGACGATCGGCGAGAACTTCCGCGCCGGCACCCCGGTCATCATGAACCTCACCGACATGGACGACTCCGACGCCAAGCGTCTCGTCGACTTCGCCGCCGGTCTGGTCTTCGGCCTGCACGGCGCCATCGAGCGGGTCACCGCCAAGGTCTTCCTCCTTTCGCCCTCGCACGTCGAGGTGTCGGCCGAGGAGGCCGGCCCGGAGCCGGCCCGCGCCCTGTTCAACCAGTCCTGACCGGTCTCACAGCCACCCCACAGCCAGTTCCCGGACTGCGTGGGTGATGCTGGAGCCATGGTGAACCATCCATGACCGCCATCCGTGAGGTCGTCGACCTCGTCCTTCTGCTCGCCCTCATCGTGCTGCTGGGCCGGCTCGTCCTGGACTGGATCCAGGTGTTCGCACGCGACTGGCGGCCCCGAGGGCCGGTCCTCGTCGTCGCCGAGGGCGTCTATACCGTGACCGATCCGCCGATCAAGGCGATCCGGCGTGTCATCCCGCCCTTGCGGATCGGTGGAATGAGCATCGATCTGGCGTTCATGGTTCTCCTCCTGGCGATCTACATCCTCCGAGCCATCGTCTAGGGTTGGCTCTCGAGCCTGCGCCATCCGGTCGCGGCTGATGGTGATCCGATCCCCTCGAGGTGACACATGGCGCTCACGCCCGAAGAGGTCCTCAACAAGACCTTCACCCAGACCCAGTTCCGTCGTGGCTACGACGAGCGCGAGGTCGACGACTTCCTCGACGAGGTGGTCGCCGAGATGCGACGCCTGGCCAAGGACACCGAGGACACGCGCACCCAGCTCAACGAGTGCAGGGAGGGCCGCGGGCTGGATCCGGTCGCCGTCGCCCCCGTCTCGCTCGAGAAGGCCGATGCCGAGGACTCAGGCGCGGCCTTGGCCGAGGTGCAGGCGCGCAACGCCGAGCTGGAGAAGCTCGCTGCCGAGTACCAGGAGCGCATCGCCCAGCTCGAGGGCGAGCACGGACAGCTCCAGACCGAGCACGCCGACCTCCGCTCGGCCCACGAGGACGTCCAGGGCAGGCTCGCCTCGCTGACCGACGAGCACGCCAACGTCACCGGCCAGCTCGACAGCCTCCGCGGCGACCACGACACCCTGCGCGGTCAGCACGACAGCCTCCGGTCCACCCTCGACCAGCGGGCCGCCGACGACTCGGCCGCCGAGGAGAACGCCGACACGCACGTGTCCACACTCGCCTCGCGCGTCGAGGAGGCCGAGCGCGACGCCCAGGAGCGGATCGCCAAGGCCAACGACGAGGCCCGGGCGGCCGAGCAGGAGGCTCAGGCGGCACAGGAGCGCGCCAAGGCAGCCGAGCAGGAGGCCGACGAGCGGATTGCCGCTGCCCAGTCGCGCCAGCCCGAGGAAACGGCCACCGGCTCTGACAGCGGCAACGGTGCCGAGCTCGCCGGTGCCGCGGCTGCCGGGGGCCTGGGTGCCGCCGGCGTCCTGGCCCTGGCCCAGCGCCTCCACGACGAGCACGTCGCGGCGGGTACCTCCCAGCGCCAGCAGCTCATCGACGAGGGCCAGAGCCGCCATGACGAGCTCGTCGCCAAGGGCCAGTCACACCACGACGACCTCATCGCGACAGCGACCTCCCAGCACGATGACCTCATTGCGACGGCGACCTCCCAGCACGACGACCTCATTGCGACGGCGACCTCCCAGCACGACGACCTCATCGCGACGGCGACCTCCCAGCGCGACGAGATGCTCAGCACGGCCACCTCCCAGCGCGACGAGATGCTCAACACCGCATCGGCCAAGCGCGACGAGATGCTGACCGAGGCGCGCGAGCGTTCGACCGGCATGGTGGCCGAGGCCCAGCAGAAGAAGGCGGCCATCCTCGCCGAGCTCGCCGCTGAGCAGGAGACGCTCGAGGGCCACATCGAGCAGCTGAAGTCCTTCGAGAGCTCCTACCGCTCGCAGCTGAAGAGCTACATCACCGACCAGCTCGACCAGCTCGACCAGACCGCAGTCGACCTTCCCAAGTCGTCTGCTGACGCCGAGGCTGCCGACGCGCCCAGCCCCGAGCACGAAGCACAGCAGGCCTGAGGGCCGGCTGCGCCGCTCACGGACGCCCGCACCCGGGCACGGGTGCGGACGTCCGTGCGTGGTCACGCGGCGCGCCGACAGGGGGCCCGGTTTGGCTCGGGGGTGTGGGGGTCATATCCTTCGCAGCACTGCCTGAGCGCGGGCGGTCACGAGGCAGGCGAGACAAGGACGGTCATGGCGGCACAGCGAGCGGTGTCTACCCGACGCACGTCGAGCGCGACCAAGGCCGCGACCTCCAAACCGCCGGCAGCGAGCAGGGCCACACCTGCGAAGGCCGCCAAAACTGCTCCGGCCAAGGTGGCCAAGAGCAGCCCGGCGGCGCCGACGACGAGCGCTCCCTCACGGGCTTCGAAGGTGGCAACCACGAAGGCCGCGACGACGAAGGCTGTATCGACGAAGGCCGCGACGGCCACGGCCACCAAGGTCGCCCCGGCGAAAGCCACCAAGGCTGCTCCGGCGAAGGCTGCTCCGGCGAAGGCTGCTCCGGCGAAGGCTGCTCCGGCGAAGGCCGCTCCGGCGAAGGCTGCTCCGGCGAAGGCCACCAAGGCCGCTCCGGCGAAAGCGGCTCCGGCGAAGGCCGCTCCGGTCCGGGCGACGCGCGCCGCTGCGAAGGTGACCTTGCCCGTCCGTGGCGACGAGCAGCCGTGGACCGCCGCGGAGCTCAAGGGGGTCCGGGCCGAGATCGAGGCCGACATGGAGCGCCTGCGCGCCGAGATCGAGCAGGCCGAGTCCGAGCTCGTCGGCCTCATGCGCGACTCCGGGGACGGGGCCGGGGACGACCAGGCCGATGCCGGCACCAAGACCTACGAGCGGGAGCAGGAGATGTCGGTCGCCGCCAACGCTCGGGAGATGTTCCTCCAGAACGAGCACGCGCTCGAGCGGATCGCCAACGGCACCTACGGCCTGTGCGAGTCCTGTGGCCGGCCGATCGGCAAGCTCCGGCTCCAGGCCGCGCCCCGAGCGACCCTCTGCCTGGACTGCAAGAAGAAGCAGGAACGGCGCTGAGCAGTCGCAGGACAACCTCTTCCGTCGTCGACCTCCACCCAGGCCGCCGGCGTGGCATTCGGGCTCTGCTCCTCGTCGTGGCTGCCATGGCCCTTGCTGCCGACCAGCTGACCAAGGTACTTGCCCTGGCCCACCTCACGCCGGGCCGGCCGGTCGACCTCGTGGGTTCGTGGTTGCGGCTCACCTTGATTCGCAACCCCGGCGCAGCGTTCTCCCTCGGTGACCGGGCGACCTGGCTGCTCACCATCATCGCCATCGGGGTCCTCATCGCGATCGGCACGATGGCCCGTCGGCTCGGTTCGCGCGCCTGGGCCGTCGCGCTCGGGCTCATCCTGGGTGGCGCTCTGGGCAACCTCGTCGACCGCTTCTTCCGGGCACCCGGACCCGGTCGGGGGCAGGTCGTCGACTTCATCGACTACTTCGGCCTGTTCATCGGCAACGTCGCGGACATCGCCATCGTGGGGGCCGCCGCCTATATTGCGGTTCTGTCGCTGCGCGGCGTCCCCGCGAGCGGAAAGCCGGCGGGCCGGCATACCCAGGACGCCGTGGGGCACGGCGCGTGAGCGAGCAGCGCGCAGTCCTCGTCCCCGACGGCCTGGACGGGGAGCGGGTCGACGCCGCGATCGCGCGCCTCTTCGGGTTGTCACGCACCAAGGCCGCCGACCTCGCCGCCGAGGGCCTGGTCGTGAGTGCCGGTCAGACCGTGGGCAAGTCGCACCGGGTGACCGCCGGCGACCTGCTCGAGGTGAGCCTGCCGGATGCCCCGACCAGCCCGACCCTGCAGGTCATCGCCGAGCCTGTGCCGGGGATGAAGATCATCCACGACGACGACGACATCGTCGTCGTCGACAAGCCGGTCGGGGTCGCGGCCCACGCGAGTGTCGGCTGGACCGGGCCGACCGTCGTGGGTGGTCTGGCCGCCGCCGGCTACCGGATCTCGACGTCCGGGGCGAGCGAGCGCCAGGGGGTCGTCTCCCGGCTCGACGTGGGTACATCGGGGCTGATGGTCGTGGCCAAGAGCGAGTACGCCTACAGCCGGCTCAAACAGGCCTTCCGCTCGCGCACGGTCGACAAGACCTACCACGCGCTCGTGCAGGGGCTGCCCGACCCGGTCGTCGGCACCATCGACGCCCCCATCGGGCGGCATCCGGGGCACGACTACAAGTTCGCCGTCATGGAGAGCGGGCGCCCGTCGGTCACCCACTACGAGGTGATGGAGGCGTTCCGGGCCGCGTCGCTGCTCGACATCCACCTCGAGACCGGTCGGACGCACCAGATCCGGGTGCACTTCTCGGCCCTGCACCACCCGTGCGTCGGCGACCTCACCTACGGCGCCGACCCGGTCCTCGCCAAGCGGGTCGGGCTGGAGCGGCAGTGGCTGCACGCGGTCGGGCTCGGCTTCGAGCACCCGGGGACGGGGGAGTACGTGTCGTTCACCAGCGAGTACCCCGAGGACCTCGAGCGGGCGCTCGACCTGCTCTGAGGGCACCCACCTTCGCAGGACAAACGCCCGCCTCGCCCGGGTTGACAACCCTTGCGAAGCTGGGTTTCCCGGTTGGGGCGGGAAAGGTGTGACGGGTGGGGTGCAGGGGGACATAGACCTCGGCGTGCCCCATCCGGGGCTGTCGGAGCGGGCCTTTAGACTCTCCAGACGATGTCAGATCAGCCCCCCGCCCCGACCGGATCGAAGGACAGCTTCGTCCACCTCCACGTGCACACCGAGTACTCCATGCTCGACGGTGCGGCCCGGATCGACGAGCTGCTCAAGTCGGCCTCGGCGATGGGGATGCCGGCCATCGCGACCACCGACCACGGCTATGTCTTCGGGGCCTACGAGTTCTGGTCCAAGGCCAAGAAGTACGGCATCAAGCCGATCATCGGTGTCGAGGCCTACCTCACGCCGGGTACCCGCCGCCAGGACAAGGTCCGGGTCAACTTCGGCGATGGCGGGCGCGACGACGTGGGAGGCTCGGGCGCCTACACCCACATGACCTTGCTGGCGCGCAACAACACCGGGATGCACAACCTGTTCCGGATGAGCTCGCTCGCCTCCCTCGAAGGCCAGTACTTCAAGCCGCGCATCGACCGCGAGCTGCTCAACCTCTACGGCGAGGGGCTCATCGCGACGACCGGCTGCGTCGGTGGCGAGGTGCAGACCCGGCTCCGGCTCGGCCAGTACAAGGAGGCCCGCGAGGCGGCGGCCGAGCTTCGCGACATCTTCGGGGCCGAGAACTTCTACGCCGAGATCATGGACCACGGGATCGCCATCGAGCGGCAGACCAGCAAGGAGCTGCTCCGGCTGGCCAAGGACCTGGGCCTGCCGCTGCTCGCGACCAACGACCTGCACTACACCAACGCCCACGACGCCCAGGCCCACGCGGCCCTGCTGTGCGTCCAGTCCGGGTCGACCCTGATGGACCCGGGCCGGTTCAAGTTCGACGCCGACGAGTTCTACCTCAAGACCCCGGCCGAGATGAGGCACCTCTTCCGCGAGCTGCCCGAGGCGTGCGACAACAGCCTGCTCATCGCCGAGCGGTGCGAGGTCTCCTTCACCGAGGGCGAGGGCCGGTTCATGCCGCGCTTCCCGACCCCGCCGGGCGAGGACGAGAGCAGCTGGTTCATCAAGGAGGTCGAGAAGGGCCTGCAGGAGCGGTTCCCCGGCGGAGTGCCCGACTACGCCCGCAAGCAGGCGGCATACGAGACCGACGTGATCCTCGCCAAGTCCTACGGCGGCTACTTCCTCGTCGTCGCCGACTTCATCAACTGGGCCAAGAACAACGGGATCCGGGTCGGACCGGGCCGTGGCTCGGGCGCCGGGTCGATGTGCGCGTATGCCATGAAGATCACCGACCTCGACCCGGTCCCGCACGGCCTGATCTTCGAGCGGTTCCTCAACCCCGAGCGTCCCTCGATGCCCGACTTCGACGTGGACTTCGACGAGCGCCGGCGCGGTGAGGTGATCCGCTACGTCACCGAGAAGTACGGCGAGGAGCGGGTCGCCCAGATCGTCACCTACGGCACGATCAAGGCCAAGCAGGCGGTCAAGGACGCCGCCCGGGTCATGGGGCACCCCTTCGTCGTCGGGGAGAAGCTCACCAAGGCGATGCCGGCCGACGTCATGGGCAAGGGCGTGCCCCTCTCGGGGATCTTCGACAAGGAACACCCCCGGTATGCCGACGGCACCGAGTTCCGCTCGCTGCACGACGACGACCCGCTCACCAAGGAGATCGTGGCCACCGCGCTCGGCCTGGAGGGGCTCAAGCGGCAGTGGGGCGTGCACGCCGCCGGCGTCATCATGTCCAGTGAGCCGCTCATCGACCTGATCCCGATCATGCGCCGGGAGCAGGACGGCCAGATCATCACCCAGTTCGACTACCCGAGCTGCGAGAACCTCGGCCTGGTCAAGATGGACTTCCTCGGGTTGCGCAACCTGACCATCCTGGACGACGCCATCGACAACATCGTGGCCAACCGCGGCGAGACGATCGACCTGGACGAGCTGTCCAAGACCCTCGACGACCAGGCCACCTACGACCTGCTCGCGCGCGGTGACACCCTCGGCGTCTTCCAGCTCGACGGCGGCGGCATGCGGACCTTGCTGCGGCTCATGCAGCCGGACAACTTCGAGGACATCTCCGCCGCCCTCGCGCTCTACCGCCCCGGCCCGATGGGGGTCAACGCGCACACCAACTTCGCCCTGCGCAAGAACGGAAAGCAGGAGGCCGTCCCGCTCGACCCCCAGCTCAAGGGCAAGCTCCAGCAGGAGATGATCGACGCCCTCGAGCCGATCCTCGGCACCACCCATGGCCTGGTGATCTACCAGGAGCAGGTCATGGAGATCGCCCAGAAGCTGGCCGGCTACACCCTCGGTACCGCCGACCTGCTCCGTCGCGCCATGGGCAAGAAGAAGAAGGAGGTCCTGGACGCCGAGTTCGTCAACTTCGAGGCCGGCATGAAGGCCCAGGGCTTCAACCCCGCCTCGATCGCCGCCCTGTGGGGTGTCCTGGTCCCGTTCTCGGACTACGCGTTCAACAAGGCCCACACCGCGGCATACGGGCTCGTCTCGTACTGGACCGGCTACCTCAAGGCCAACTACCCGGCCGAGTACATGGCCGCCCTGCTCACGAGCGTCCATGACGACAAGGACAAGTCGGCCCTCTACCTCGGCGAGTGCCGCCGGATGGGGATCAAGGTCCTCCTGCCCGACGTCAACGAGTCGGTCGCCCGGTTCGCCGCTGTCGGGACCGACATCCGCTTCGGTCTGGAGGCCATCCGCAACGTCGGGACGCATGTCGTCTCGGCGATCATCGAGGCCCGCGAGACCAAGGGTCGGTTCACCTCGTTCAAGGACTTCCTGTCCAAGTGTCCGCCCGTCGTCGCCAACAAGCGGACCATCGAGTCGCTCATCAAGGGTGGCGCCTTCGACGGGCTGGGCGAGCCGCGGGCCGGGCTGGTGCGGATCCACGAGGACTACGTCGACGCGTTCGTCGCGATCAAGCGGCAGGAGGCGATCGGGCAGGACTCGCTCTTCGGCGGGTTCGGTGACGACGACAGCGACATGGGCGATGCCGCGATGGGACTGCCGCCGGTGCCCAACACCGAGTGGGACAAGCAGACCCTGCTCACCCAGGAGCGGGAGATGCTCGGCCTCTACGTCTCGGACCACCCGCTCTTCGGGATCGAGCACATCCTCACCCAGCGCGCCGACCACTCGATCGCGGTCGTCTCCTCCGAGGAGGGCCCGGCCGACGGCGCCCAGGTCACCATCGCCGGCCTCGTCACGGGTCTGGCGATCAAGCGCAACAAGAAGGGCGACCTGTATGCCGTGGCACAGGTTGAGGACCTCGAGGGCGCCCTGGAGGTGTTCTTCTTCCCCAAGACCTACCTCACCGTCGCCGGTCTGCTCACCCAGGACGCCGTCGTCGTCGTGCGCGGTCGGGTCAGCCGTCGCGACGACGGCGTGGCCCTGTACGCGAGCGAGATGACGCTGCCCGACACGACCGACGGCCCACGCGGGCCGGTCGTCCTCGTCATGGAGCAGACCCGGGCCACGATGCCGCGGATCAACGCGCTCAAGGGCGTGCTGTCGGCGCACCCGGGCTCGACCGAGGTGCGCCTGCGCCTCACCCGGCCCGGTCGCTCGATGCTCATGACCCTCGACAACGCCTACCGGGTCAACGCCACCGAGGCCCTCTTCGGTGACCTCAAGGCGTTGCTCGGGCCGCGGTGCCTGGCCGGCTGATGGGCGACCCGACAACCTCCGTGCCTCCGGTGGCGCGGCGCCTGGAGCACGTGCGCGAGCACCATGGCGACCGGTTCGTCGACGCCTACGAGTGGCTCCGCGACAAGGACAACCCGGAGGTCATCGCCTACCTCGAGGCCGAGAACGCCTACGCCGACGCGGTCACGGCCGGCCTGGAACCGTTGCGGCGCAAGCTGTTCGGCGAGATCAAGGCTCGCGTTCAGGAGACCGACGTCTCGGTCCCGGCGGCCAGCGGACCGTGGTGGTACTACTCGCGGACCGTCGAAGGCGGTGAGTATGCCGTGCACGCGCGGGCCCCGCTCACCGACCGGTCCGTGCGCCCCGACCTGGACGCGACTGGACCGATCGCGGGGGAGCAGGTGCTGCTCGACGGCAACAAGCTCGGCGCGGGCCACGACTTCTTCTCGGTCGGGGCTCTGGCCGTCTCGCCCGACCACGCGCGCGTCGCCTACGGGATCGACGTCGTCGGCGACGAGCGCTTCGACGTGACCATTCGTGACATCGCGACCGGGGAGCTGCTCGACGACGCCATCACCGGCATCGGCTACGGGGTCGAGTTCTCCCTCGACGGACGGTGGCTGTTCTACACCCGGGTCGACGAGGCGTGGCGTCCGCACGAGGTGTGGCGGCACCGCATCGGTGGACCGGTCGCCGACGACGTGCTCGTCCACCGCGAGGAGGACGAGCGCTTCTGGCTCGGCCTCGGCGCGTCCCGCGACGACCGGTGGCTGCTGCTCGGCCTCGGGTCACGCACGACGAGCGAGGTGCGCATCCTGTCCGCCGCCGACCCCGAGGGCGAGTTCCGGGTCGTCGCTCCGCGCCGTGAGGGGGTCGAGTACGACGTCGAGCCGGCCGCAGACCGGCTGCTCGTCGTCCACAACCGGGACAGCCAGGACTTCGACCTCGCCTGGGCGCCGCTCGCCGCGACGAGCGACAGCCAGTGGGAGCCGATCGCCGCGGCAGCCCCGGGCGAGCGGTTCCTCGGAGCCGACGCCTTCGACGACTTCGCCGTCCTCTCGCTGCGCAGCGACGGCATCACCGCCCTGCGGATCCTGCCGCGCGACGCGGCGAGCCCGACCGGGTTCGGTGTGCCGCAACAGATCTCGTTCGAGGAGGAGCTCTACACCGTCGGCCTCGGCGACAACCCGGAGTCCGACAGCTCGACCATCCAGCTCGGCTACGAGTCCTTCGTCACGCCGCGGTCGGTCTACGACCTCGACGTGGCGACCGGTGAGCGGACCCTGCTCAAGCGGCAGCCGGTCCGCGGCGGCTACGACCCCACGGCATACGTCCAGCGGCGCGAATGGGCCTCGGCGAGCGACGGGGCCAGGGTCCCGATCTCGGTGGTGGCAGCCGCGGACGCGGCACCCGACGGCGGGCACCCTTGTCTCCTCACCGCATACGGCGCCTATGAGATCTCCAGCGACCCGTACTTCTCGGTGGCGCGGCTGTCGCTGCTCGAGCGCGGGGTCGTGTATGCCGTCGCGCACGTGCGTGGAGGCGGGGAGATGGGACGATCCTGGTACGAAGCCGGCCGCTACGGGCGCAAGGCCAACACCTTCACCGACTTCGTGGCGTGCGCCGACCGGGTCGTCGAGCTCGGCTGGTCGGCGCCCGATCGCCTTGCGGCAGAGGGCGGTTCGGCCGGAGGGCTGCTCATGGGAGCCATCACCAACCTTGCCCCCGACCGGTTCCGGGTGGTCCACGCGTCGGTCCCGTTCGTCGACGCACTGACGACGATCCTGCGGCCTGACCTGCCGCTCACGGTGGGGGAGTGGGACGAGTGGGGCAACCCACTGGCTGACCCCGAGATCTATGCGGCCATGAAGGCCTACAGCCCCTACGAGAACGTCGCCGCCCGCCCGTACCCCGCGATCCTGGCGACGACATCGCTCAACGACACCCGCGTCTTCTTCACCGAGCCGGCCAAGTGGGTGGCCCAGCTGCGGGCGACCGTGACCAACGACCCGGCCACCCGGCCGATCCTGTTGCGCACCGAGATGGCCGCGGGTCATGGTGGACGAAGCGGCCGGTATGCCGCGTGGGAGCAGGTCGCCTGGGAATGGGCGTTCGTGCTGGACCAGCTGGAGGCGACATGACGGACATCGGAGCACACGTCGAGCAGGAGGACCCGGTCGCCGAGGCGCGCGCCCGCGACACCACGGTGGTCCAGTTCTTCCTCGGCGACCCGCAGAGCTACAAGGGCCCGGTCGTCCGGTATGCCGGGGGCGCGGCCGGGCTGCGGGCCGACGCCGAGGCGGCCGGGATCTCGCTCTACGTCCACGCTCCGTACCCGATCAACGTCGCCGCCACCAACAACCGGATCCGGATCCCCGGCCGCAAGCTGCTCCAGCAGCACCTCCTCGCAGCCGCCGAGATCGGTGCCAAGGGGGTCATCGTGCACGGTGGTCACCTGGGCAAGGACGAGGACGCCTCGATCGGCTTCGACAACTGGCGCAAGTGCGTCGACGGGCTCGACCTGCCCATCCCGCTGCTCATCGAGAACACCGCAGGCGGAGACAACGCGATGGCCCGCCGGGTCGATGCGATCGCCCGGCTCTGGGATGCCATCGGGTCCGCGTCGGGCAGTGACGACGTCGGCTTCTGCCTGGACACCTGCCATGCCCACGCCGGTGGCAACGACCTGTCGACGATCGTCGACCAGGTGCTCGCCATCACCGGTCGGATCGACCTCGTCCACGCCAACGACTCGCGCGACGAGTTCGACTCAGGAGCCGACCGGCATACGAACTTCGGGTCGGGGTTCATCGACGCGGCCGAGCTGGCCGACGTGGTGCGTGCCGCCGGTGCCCCCGCCGTCTGCGAGACGCCCGGTGGCGTCGACGGCCAGTCCGCCGACATCCAGTGGCTTCGCGGGCGCCTCGGCTGACTGCCGGTCAGCGCTTGGCCGGGGGAATCCTGGTGATGAGCAGCGGACAGCTCGTGTGTCCCATCAGACCTCGGGTGACCGAGCCGATGTGCAGGCCCTCGAAGCCGCCGATGCCGCGGTTGCCGGCTGCCACGAGGTCCGCTGACCGGCTGCGTTCGATCAGCGTGCGCAGCGGGTCGGCCCGGACGACTTCGTGGGTGACCTTGACCTCCGGGTGTGCGGCGACGGCGCTCGCCAGCTCGCCGGACACCTTCGCCTGGGACGTCTCCACGTAGCGCTCCCACTCCGAACCCTGGGCAAGACTCGGGTCGCGCCGACCGCGTGCCTGCCAGGCCGTGACGACGTCGAGCTGGGCGCCGCGCTCGGCAGCCTGCTCGAAGGCCTCGCGCAGTGCGAGCATGCTGGGGTCCGAGCCGTCGACACCGACGAGCACCCGGCCGAAGGGCGTCGACGTCCCGTTGTCCCGGCCGACGATGACGACCGGGGACTTCGCGTGCGACGCCACCTGGCCGGTCACGGCGCCGAGCGAGAGGTTGGCGAGCAGCCCGTGCCCGACCGACCCGACGACGGTGTAGACCGCTCCCGCCGACGCCCGGATGAGGGACGGTGCGGCGAAGCCGCCCACGCACGCGGTGGCGACCTCCAGCGCGGGGTCGACGGCGTGGGCGCGGGTGGCGGCGGTCGCCAACAGCTGCTCACCGGAGGAGCGGATGGCGTCGTCGCTGTCCAGCGACCCGAAGCCCAACATCGGCAGGTCGGCCGAGAACGCGTGGATGAGCACGAGCGGAACCCCGCGAGCACTCGCGCGGCGGGCTGCCCAGTCCAGGGCCGCATTGCTGATGGCAGAGCCGTCGACGCCTACGACGATGCTTCCGCGGGTGGTGACCAGATCCATGGAGCGACACTTCCTCTTGACGATGTCCGGCGGCGGTGGCGTCCTGGGGGAGAGGGATGGCTCCGCGGGCGTCAACCGCCGTCGCGGGCCGTCTTTGGTCCGTCCCTCCACGCTAGAACCGGCCTCTGGGAGGTCGCTGGGAATGTGCTTGGGTGTTCCCGTGACCGATGACCCAGCGCCCCCGGACACGGGCCGGCCCGAAGAGATCGTGGCGATCGGTTGGGACGACGCGGCCGGTGCGGTCCGGCTCCTCGACCAGACCCTCCTACCCGGGCAGACCCGGACGCGTGTCGTCCGCAGCACCGCCGAGCTCGTCCGGGCCATCGCCGAGCTCGCCGTGCGCGGCGCGCCGGCGCTCGGCGTGGCCGGTGCACTGGGGGTCGTCCTCGCCCTCGACGAAGCCGCGCGCGAGGGCTGGGGCGACACCCGGCGCGACGCCGCCATCGATGCCGTCCGCGATGCCCGACCGACGGCAGTGAACCTCGCGTGGGGCGTTGACCAGGTCCGTCCGCTCATCGGGCAGGGCAGCGACGCCGTCCTGGCCGCCGCCCGCGCCCTGGCCACGGCCGACACGGCCGCCAACCGTGAGCTGAGCCGTCGGGCGGCCGACTGGCTGCTCGAGCGGATCGACCGGCCGCGTCTGCGTGCCCTCACGCACTGCAATGCCGGCGCCCTCGCGACCTCCGGCTGGGGCACTGCCCTCGGTGTGCTCCGGGAGCTGCACGAACGCGGCCGACTCGAGCTCGTGTATGCCGACGAGACCCGCCCGCTCCTGCAGGGAGCCCGGCTGACGGCATACGAGCTCGCTGCGATGGGCATCCCGCACGTCGTCCAGGTCGACTCGGCCGCGGCCTCGACGATCCTCCGTGGGCTCGTCGACTTCGCCGTCGTCGGTGCCGACCGGATCGCGGCCAACGGCGACACGGCCAACAAGGTGGGGACGCTCGGCGTGGCTCTGGCCTGCGACGCGGCCGGCATCCCACTCGTCGTCGCCGCACCGTGGTCGACCGTCGACCTGACGACCGAGGACGGGTCCGGGATCGTCATCGAGAAGCGCGCCTCGGAGGAGGTGGTCACCTGGGCCGGGGAACGGACGGCGCCGCCGGGGACGGCCGGGTTCAACCCGGCGTTCGACGTCACCCCCGCGCGCTGGGTGAGTGCGGTCGCGACCGAGCGCGGGCTGGTCGAACCCGCCCGGGGGACAACCCCGCGGGACCTCTCGGGAACCTGACCCGATCGCCCCCGCGTTGGGCGGGCATGGGACTCCTCGACCGGCTCCTCGGCCGCACCTCCACGACCAACCCGCAGCCCACGGCATACGGCCGTCCGTCGTATGCCGGGAGCGAGCCTGCCGGCGCGGGTCCTCGCACCAGCGAGCAGAGCGAGGACGAGCGGGCCGTGGCCCGCTACAAGTACCTCCTGCGAACTGCGACCCCCGACCAGCTCGAGCAGGTCCACGCCGAGGCGTTCGCCCGGTTGACACCCGCGCAGCGGCAGCAGCTGCTGCGCGAGCTGAGCACGAACCTTCCCGCCGGCGAGCAGGTGGCATCGGACCAGCCCGCGGACCTGGCGCGCGCGGCCACTCGCGCGGAGATGCGTCAGCCCGGCTTCCTGCAGGGCACCCTCGGCCGGTCGTCGTTCGGCGGCGGGTACGGCGGGATGGGGATGGGCGGCACCATCATGGGCTCGATGATGGGCACGATCGGTGGCGTGATCATCGGGTCGGCGATCGCCGACGCGCTCTTCGACGGGTTCGACTCCTCACCGGAGGCTTCCGCGGCCGGCGATGACAGCGGATCGACCGATGCCGCCGACGCGGACGGCTCCTCGGACTCCGGAAGCGCGGGCTCGGACCCGGGAGGCTACGACGCGGCCGGTGACGCCGGTGGCTACGACAGCGGTGGGTCGGACTTCGGCGGCTTCGACGGGGGCGGGTCGGACTTCGGGGGCGGTGACTTCGGCGGCGGGTTCTGACCGGTCAGACCTCGATGATCCGGTCGCGGTACTCCGGCGGGAACTGCACCGACGTGTCGCCGAGGAGGAGCAGCCGGTAGGTCATCGTGGCCGCCTCCTCGAGGTTGGCGGCCCGCCGCAGCGCCATCCGGACCGTCTCGCCGAGCGCGCTGCAGCCGTGGTGGGCGAGGACGAGCGCATCGTGACCGTCGGCGACGGCCGCGGCGGCGGCTTCGGCGAGGGCCTCCGACCCTGACGGCAGGAACGGTATGCGGACCACCTCGCGCAGGTAGTAGGCGTGGTCCAGGGTGATGAGCCGGATGCCGTGGCCCAGCGCGTCGACGAGGACGGCGTACTGGGGATGCAGGTGGACGATGGCACCGACGTCGGGGCGGCCGGCATACGTGCGGCTGTGCAGCTGCCACTCGACGCTCGGCCGTGGTCCGTCGACGTGCCGGCCTTCGAGGTCGATCGTCGCGAAGTCCCCGGCCGTCAGCCGGTCCAGCCACGTTCCGGTGCCGGTGACAACGAAGCCCGCGCCGTCCGGCAGGCGAGCCGACAGGTTGCCGCCGGAAGCGTTGACCAGACCCCGCTGCACGGCATAGGAGCCGGCGTCGATCAGCTGGTCGATGAGGTCGGTGACGGTCACCTGCCCATCCTGCCGGTTCCACGCAGCCAATGGCTCGCGCCCCTGTCGCCCGTCCGGATGCAGTGCCATGATGGCGAGTGCGCACCATCGCAGACCATCCCCCAACGCAAGGGAGCGCGCAGATGACCGAAGTCCAGGTGGAGCAGTCCGCAGACGCAAAGGCGGCGGTGTCGCGCACGATCGCGGCACCGCCTCTTCATGTCTGGGAGGTCCTCGTCAGTCCGGCCGGCGCTGAGGCGCTGCTCGGTCACGGGGCGAGCATCGGCAGCAAGGGTCAGTCGTGGCACAACGACGACGGCGCCTTCGGCATGGTGCGAAGTCTCCATCCGGTCGAGCAGGTCCGGGTCTCCTGGCACGAGACCCCCGACGCGCCCCGCTCGGTCGTCGCCATCGACCTCGCCGCTGATGCCGGCGGCACGCGGGTCGACCTCGCGCACGACCCGGTGAGCGGTGACGTGGCGGCCGACGAGGCGCGGTGGCACGAGGCGCTCGGCCGGTTCGAGGGCGTCGTCCTGGGCTGAGCACCCGCTGGCCGGCGCGACGCTTCGTCCAGGTGACGCGGCGCCTGCCGCGTTTCGCTACGGCCGAGTGGCCGTTTGTCGCGAGAGTGGCCGAACGTTCGACCACGCTTGCGACAAGCGAGCACCCCCGAGAACCCGTCCCCGCCCGCGCTTGGCTTCCAGAAGGTCGTCGTCCACCACCTTGCCGGACTCCACCAAAACGTGACCGTGCCGGACATCGCGGCGTTGTGCCTGTACGGAGGGTCCGCAACCGACCCTCCGGCCGCTCGTGACGTCCGGTCATCTGCCGGGGCGGGGCGGTCATGATTTCCGAATCAGGAAGGGCGCGACATGAATCTGAACGCCATCAACTGGTCGAACATCGCCGTGAAAGCCGGAACTGCGGTCATCGTCCTCATCGTCACCTGGGTCATTGCCAAGGTCGTCAAGAGTCTCCTGACGAAATACCTGGCCAAGATCAAGGCTCTTGACCGCCAGACAGAGAGCGGCCAACCCCTGTCGGCGTCGCTGGGCTCGATCGGCGCGCTCCTGGTATGGCTGTTCGGTCTCATGGCCATCCTGAACCTGTTCGCGCTCAACGAGGTGCTGACGCCGATCCGCGATCTGCTGAGCGGACTCTTCGGTGCCCTGCCACGGGTGGCCGGTGCGGCCTTCATCCTCGTGATCGGTGTCGTGCTCGCGCGCATCGTGCGGGAGCTGGTGGTCACCGCGCTCCAGGCCGCCAACGTCGACCGGCACCTCCAGCGTCTGAGCAGTCGGGTCGCCGCCGATGTGGCCACCGACCCCCAGTCGGCCCCCGCTTCAGGGCCGGAGGCCGCCTCCACCGGCAGCACCCTGAAGGTCTCCTCGATCGTCGGCCAGCTGCTCTTCGCCCTGATCGTGCTCGTCGTCGGCATCTCGGCGCTGCAGGTTCTGGGGGTCCACGCGATCTCGGACCCCGCGACCCAGATGCTCAGCACCATCCTGGACGCCGTCCCGCTCGTCATCGGTGCGGGGATCCTCCTGGCCATCGGCGTGGTCATCGCCCGACTCATCGGCGGCCTCGTCGAGTCCGCGCTGCGGGGTCTTGGCATCGAACGTGCCCTGGAGCAGGCCGGCATCGCCACCCGCGACAAGAACGCCGCCGGCATTCTCACCCGGGTGGTGCAGATCGCCATCGTGCTCTTCTTCGCCGTTGCGGCGACCAGGATGCTCGGCTTCCCCCAGGTCACGGAGATGCTCAACGCGGTCCTGGCCCTCGGCGGTCGGGTCCTCTTCGGGGCAGTCGTCATCGTCGCCGGAATCTTCCTGGCCGGCCTGCTGGCCCGCACGATCGGGGAAGGTCGCTCAGGTCAGGTCGTCCGCTGGGCAACCATCGCCCTGTTCGTCGCGATGGGACTCAAGTACATGGGGGTTGCCGACTCGATCGTCAACCTCGCCTTCGGCGCCGTCGTCGTCGGCGCGGCCGTGGCCGCCGCCATTGCCTTCGGGTTCGGTGGGCGCGAAGCCGCGGCGCGTCAGCTCCAGCGCATCGAGTCCGCCGCACCGGCCGTCCCCCAAGGGCCCACACCGCTCTGACCCGTTCTGGGTGCTCTTCCGGCGCATCCCCGGACCCCGGGTCGGCACCGCGAGTCGGGGTCCGCGGCGCCGGCCGTGGACCCCGACCTGGGGGGAGAGGCCGGCGCCCGGCATACGACGACCTCCACCACGATCTCGGGACTCCCGGCCCGTCTGTCGATCGAGGTCGCGGCCTTCGCCTGGTGGGCGGGCGACCAGGTCGGCACGGTAGTCTCTCGACCCAGGCGTCGAATGATTGACGCTAGAGTCAGTGAGACACTCGCGTCGGGCTACCTGGAGGAGGCTGCGTGGAACTGTCGACCGTCGCCGTTCTCGGTGGTGGACCTGGTGGCCTGTATGCCGCTCGCCTGCTCAAGCTGCGCAGTCCACAGTGCAGGGTGGCGGTGTACGAGCAAGCCGTGCCGGGGGAGACCTTCGGCTTCGGTGTCGGCATAGCGACCCGGACCCAGCGCAACCTGGAGGGGGCGGATGCAGCGAGCCTGGCTTCGATGGTCGAACATGCCTGGGGGCACGACATGTCCATGGCGGTGGAGGACCGTCGGGTGTTGCTGCCTACCGACGAGCTTCTCGCCATCGGACGATCGACGCTGCTCGACATCCTGCGGACCCACGCCGAGGAGGTGGGCGTCGAGGTCCACTACGGCCAGCGCGTCGACATCGATGACCTCGACGCCGAGCTCGTCATCGCTGCTGATGGTGTCGGCAGCGCCACTCGCGAGAAGTACGCGGTGGACTTCGGCGCACGTGTCCAGACGGAGCAGGCGCTCTACCTGTGGTGCGGCGCTGACTTCGCGCTGCCGCATGCGCTCTTTCGACCGATCGAGACCGAGCACGGGGTCTTCGTGGTGCACGGGTACCCCTACGCGGCGGACCGCAGCACGTTCCTCGTCGAGACCGACGAAGACACCTGGCGTCGCGCCGGCTTTGACCGCCCGCTCGACGACCAGTCATTCGGCGCCAGCGACGAGGCGGCACTGGAGTACCTCTCCGAGGTCTTCGCCGAGGACCTCCAAGGTCGGCGCCTGATCGGCAACCGCACCCGCTGGATGCGCTTCCGCTCGGTCTCCTGTGACCGGTGGTCGCGTGGCAACCTGGTGCTCCTCGGCGACGCGGCGCACACAGCGCACTACTCCATCGGCTCGGGCACCAAGCTGGCGATGGAGTCAGCCATCGAGCTCGACCGGGCGATCGCTGCGGCCGGGACGCTTGATGAAGCACTGGCCGCCTATGAGGCCGCACGGCGTCCCGGCGTCGAGTACTTCCAGTCGATCGCCCACCGCAGCATGCTGTGGTGGGACTCGTTCCCGGGCCGACTCGACCTGAGCGTCGAGCGGCTGCTGATCTCGTTCATGAGTCGCGCCGGCAAGGTGCTGTTGTCCCGGTTCGCCGCGATGGCGCCGGACGTCGTCCGGCAGGGACTCGCCGACTTCGCCGGCTGTATGCCGGAACTGGTGCCTGAGGACGGTCGTGTCGACTGGGTCTTCACACAGCCCTGGGAACGCGCCGGCCGGCGTCGCAGCGACCGGATCATGGCGGAGACGGCCGGTGCCCTCGAGGTGGCGCTGAAGGCACCGCACGCCTGGGGCGCCGAGGCGGAGCAGCTCCTTGCTGCCGTGAGAGCGCGGGTTGCCGCGACGGACGGCGTGGTCATCGTGACGTCCGATGACGACCTCGACTCGGTCCTGACCGCGTGCGACCTCGCCGAGCGACTCCGCCGTGAGGCGGGCGTGATGGTGTGCGTGCGGGCTGGGTCCCGGTGGGGAGAGCTGTTGGCCACGGCGGTCGTGAGCGGCCGGGTCGACCTCGTCGACCTGGTTGCCGCCCCACTTCTCCTGGCACCCGGCTGAGCCAGAGGCCGCACCACCCAGGATCTGTCGCCGATGGCAACCGTCGCCGGTGCGAGGCGAAGGAGTGCTGACTACTCCTTCTGCAGCATCTCCTCGAGCAGGAGCAGGTCGGCCCTGATCATCTTGATCGCCGACGTCGGGCTGTTCGCCGGTCCCCGGCCGTCGGTCCCTGCGGTCAAGCCGGCCACCGCCAGGTCTGCCAGCTGGCGGCTGATCGCATCGAGGTCATCGCCATGGTCGGCTCGGAACCACCACGCAACCCAGTTCGTCATCCCCAGCAACCCCAGGGCCGCGACCCGGGCATCCATCGGCCGGAAGGCTCTCGCCGTGATGCCCTCCTCAACCACGGCGGTGAGGGCGCGCAGCACCATCCGCCGGCTCTCGAAGTGGGTGGCCGCGACCGACTCGGGCAAGCTGGCCTCGGAACGGACCAGGAGCTGGAAGCGAGCGCTGTGCTCACCCTGCCGACGAACATTGGCGCGGACGATCTGGTGGATCTTCTCCACGGCGTCCATGTCCTCGCGCTGGGCGATCGCCCGAATGCTCGTGGCGGCGTCCTGGGTGTTCTCCGCGACCAAGCGGGCGAGAAGGTCCTCCTTGCTGCTCACGTAGTGGTAGAGAGCAGGTCGTGTCAGTCCGACCGCGTCCGCGATGTCCTGGAAGTTCGTGCCGGCAAAGCCACGCTCGGCGAAGAGCTGGATCGCCTGCTCGTAGATCTCCTGCTCGATCAGGCCCCGGCGCATGCTGACCCGATCTTTGGACGTACGCGCCTCGGCCGCTGCGTTCTTCCGAGGAGGACGGGCACCGTCCTTCGACGCGGCAGCTCGGCGCGCACGGCTCTCGGTCATGACCCGACTTTATCCGCCAAGCCCGGCTCGGCCGCCGACGCCGTGCCGGACATCCGCCAGGGCGACAAGCTCGACGCGCCGCCGCCACTGCGGCTTGCGCCCGCCGCCGCCCGGTTCGCGGGCCTCGCACGGCTACGCGCCACTCCAAGGCAATCGCTCTACCCGAGTGTCAATGATTGGACACTTCGGTAAGTCGACTCGCTATGCTGTGGGCCACACCGGAGACAGAGGAGTCTGACGAGCATGATCGATTGGGCGGGACGTGTCGTCCCCTTTCCGGCCGAGCTCGTCACGCGTTACCGGGCCGAAGGCCTCTGGGGTGACAACACCATCGCGACCGAGCTCCATCGGACCGCCAGCCGGTTCCCCGACCGCGAGGCAGTCGTCGCCAGCGCCGGCCGGTATACGTACCGCGAGCTCGACGAGCGCACTGACCAGGTCGCCCTGGGTCTGATCCGTCTCGGGTTCGAGCCGGGCAACCGGGTGGTCCTGCAGCTCACGAACCGCCCGGAGACCGTCCTCGCCTGGTACGGCCTGCTGAAGGCTGGACTGATCCCGGTGTGCACCCTCGCTGCCCACCGCGCGCACGAGATCGGCGCGATAAGCCGCCTGGCCGAGGCGGTCGGGCACCTGGTCGACGGCGGCACGTCGTTCGACCTGGTCTCGTTCGCAGTGGAGCAGCAGCACGACCATCCGACCCTGCGTCACATACTCACGGTCGGTGCTGATCCGGACGCCAAGGGCGTCCGGATCGAGGACCTGTACGACGTCGACACGGCCGCCGCGGCCCGCGCCGCCGTGAGGGCGAGGCAGTCACACGTCGACCCGGACGACGTGGCCGTCTTCCAGCTGTCGGGCGGCACGACGGGCGTCCCGAAGGTGATCCCGCGGCTCCATGCCGAGTACTGGTACAACGCACGTGCCTTTGCCGAGGCGTGGGAGTGGGACGAGACGACCCGCGACGCCCACTTGATCCCTTTGGTGCACAACGCGGGAGTGGTGTGCGGAATGCACGCCGTCCACTCCGTCGGTGGTTGTCTGATCGTGGGCACAGCTGCCCCGTCCGAAGCCCTGCCCCTCCTCGTTGCCGAGCATCCGACCGACATCCTCATCGGACACAGCCACTACACCTGGGCCTCGCAGCCCGAGTTCCGTCCCGTCGCCGAGAGACTGCGCACCGTCATCTTCTCCGGCGCAAAGGTGCCACCAGCCCTCTTCGAGGCCGTCGAGTCGGCGGGCGCCGTGCCGGGGCAGCTCTTCGGGATGGGGGAGGGGCTGTGCATGGTCACCGGGAGAAGCGCACCGCGTCAGGCCCGGCTCAGCACCGTCGGCGCTCCCATCTCCCCGCTCGACGAGATCCGGGTGCTCGAGCCCGGGACGGAGGACGAGGTGGCCAAGGGGGAGGTCGGCGAGCTGGCCTGTCGGGGGCCCTACACGTTGCACGGCTACTACGACCTCCCCGGACACAACGCCGTGGCGTTCACCTCCGACGGCTTCTACCGCACTGGCGATCTCGTGGCGATCCGCACCATCGAGGGCGGGTGCCACGTGTCGGTCGAGGGTCGCATCAAGGACCTGATCAACCGAGGCGGCGAGAAGATCAGCGCCGAAGAGGTCGAGCTCCTGCTGCTCCAGCACCCCGGGATCCAGTCCGCTGCTGTGGTCGCGATGCCCGACGAGCGGCTGGGTGAGCGCGCGTGCGCGTACCTGGTGGCCACCGACCAGCCCATCGACCTGGTCGAGCTCCGCCGCCATCTGGACATTCTCGGCGTCGCCAAGTTCAAGTGGCCCGAGCGGCTGGAGTGGCGCACGGCCCTGCCCCTGACCCCGGTCGGCAAGCTGGACAAGAAACGGCTCAGCGCCGAGATCGGGGCACTGGTCACCGCGGAGCAACGAACGAGATGAATGCCAGGGACCTCGGAAAGGGCGCATCGCCAATGCTGGAGATCGACTTCACGAACCTGGGCCCACGCAAGGGCACCAGGGTTGCCATCATCGGGAGCCATGGCGGCATCGGCGCCGCCATGACGTCGCGGGCTCGCGAGGCCGGCGCCGAGGTCATCGCCTTCGACACTCCGGCAGCCATCGAGGAGCACGGTGAGATCGCAGGAGTCCTCACTCGGGAGATCGACGTCCTTCACGAAGACTCCGTCACAGCGGCCGCCGAGGCGGTCCGGCAGCTTTGGGGAGGGGTGGACGCGGTCATCTACGTGAGCGGCATCGGCGACCAGGACACCCCGACGCTGGAGTACTCGGTTGAGCGGTGGGACAAGGTCCACGGGGTCAACCTGCGGGGAGCCTTCCTGGCCACCCAGGCATTCGTACCCCTGATCACCACGGGGTCCGGCACGTTGATCTTCATCAGCTCGACAGTCGCGCTCCAGCCGCCGCCGAAGCTCGGTGCCTACAGTGCGTCCAAGGCTGGCATGGTGGCCTTCGCCAAGTCGGTCGCGAAGGAGCTCGCTCCGGACATCCGGGTGAACGTGATCTGCCCCGGCATCACCGAGACGGCCTTCCTGGCGGGCGGGGCGGGCCAGGGTCACGGCGGCGGACAGACCTTCTCAGGTGAGAGCTGGTTCGGTGAGGAGGCCTACCGGAAGCGCCTGGCGATGATCCTGCAAGGCCGGTTGGCCAACCCCGACGACATCGTCGCCCCCACGCTGTTCCTGCTGAGTCCGGGGGCCCGCTACATCACCGGCCAGACGATCCACGTCAACGGCGGCATCTACCTGCCCTGATCCGGTCACGTACAGATTGAAAGGCTGAGCACGCGATGGAGACGTTCAAGATGCGAATCGGTGGCGAGTGGCGTGAAGCCGCATCCGGTGAGTGGATCGCTTCCGAGAACCCCTTTACCGGTGAGGAGTGGGCACGCATCCCGCGAGGCGGCGAAACCGACGCCGTGTCTGCGGTCGACGCCGCATACGAGGCGGGCCAGGGTGAGTGGAAGTCCCTGACGGCGACCCAACGCGGCCGGTTGCTCTTCAACCTCGCGCGGCTCATCCGCGAGAAGGGCCAGCGCCTGGCCGACCTGGAGGTCACCGATGTCGGTCGGCGGCGCAAGGAAGCGCTAGGCGTCGTTGAGCACCTCGCCGGCTACTACGAGTACTACGCGGGGCTGGCCGACAAGATCGAGGGCTCCGTGACGCCCTTCGACAAGCCGGGGTTCTTGCACTACACGGTCTACGAGCCCATGGGCGTGGTGGTCTGCATCGTGCCGTGGAACGGACCCCTGCTGCTCGCGACGACGAAGATCGCGCCGGCCCTCGCCGCCGGTTGCACCGTCGTGGTGAAGCCCTCCGAGTTCGCCTCGGCCTCGATCATCCACCTCGCCGAGCTGGCCGAGGAAGCCGGCTTCCCGCCGGGCGTCCTCAACGTGGTGACGGGGTACGGCGCGGAGATCGGCGGAACACTGACCTCGCATCCGCTCGTCCGCAAGGTTGCCTTCACCGGCGGACACGTCGGCGGCCGGGCCGTCGCACAGTCGGCAGCCCAGGGGTTCAAGCACGTCACGCTGGAGCTCGGCGGAAAGTCACCCAACATCGTCTTCGAGGACGCCGACCAGGAGGCGGCGGTCGAAGGCGTCAGCATGGCGATCTTCAACACCTCCGGCCAGGCGTGCCTCGCAGGCTCACGACTGCTGGTGCAACGTTCGGTCGCCGACACCTTCGTCAAGAAGCTCGTCGACCACATGAGCGGCGCCAAGCTGGGCGACCCGACCGAGCTGGACACCGACATCGGACCGCTCGCCACCCGGCCGCAGTTCGAGAACGTCCTCACCCATCTCCAGGTTGCCAAGGAACAGGGCGCCACGGCCGTCCTGGGAGGCGGCCGGGGCCGGCCTCTGGGAGGCGAGAACGGGCTGTTCGTGGAACCCACGATCCTCACCGATGTCACCAATGACATGCCGATCGCCCGCGAGGAGATCTTCGGCCCCGTGCTGGTCGCGATTCCGTTCGACACCGACGAGGAGGCAGTTCAGATCGCGAACGACTCCGACTTCGGTCTGGCGGCCGGGCTGTGGACCTCCAGTCTGCGGCGCGCCCTGGAGATCCCGCGTCGCCTGCAGGCCGGCACGGTCTGGGTCAACACCTACCGCACGGTCAGCGTGATGGCCCCGTTCGGGGGGTTCAAGGACTCAGGCATCGGCCGGGAGAACGGGAAAGAGGCCATCAAGGACTACCTCGAGGCGAAGAGCATCGTCATCCGGCCCAGCACAGCGAACGCCTGACAAAACAACGAGCAGGAGACCTGGCGATGAAGGTAGTGGTCAGCGGTGGCGGGATCGGCGGCCTCACCCTCGCCCTGTCGCTGCATCAGCGCCTCGACGACGCCCAGGTCCACGTCTACGAGGCGGCACCTGAGTTCAGGGCACTCGGGCTCGGAATCAACCTGATGCCGCACGCCATCCGCGTGCTCGCGGAGCTGGGACTGCTGGAGCGTCTGTCGGAGCTGGCCGTCGAGGCCAAGGAGTTCGCCTTCTACAGCTCCAAGGGCCAGCACATCTACAGCGAGCCGACCGGCATACTCTCCGGCCACGCCTACCCCCATCTCTCGATCCACCGTGGCGACCTGCATCGGGTGCTGGTCGATGCGGTGGTGGAGCGAATCGGCGCAGGTCACTTCCACACCGATCACAGGCTGGTGGACCTGGCTCAGATCGACGACGGTGTCACCGTCGAGTTCGTCGACCACTTGGGCCTGCCGACCGACCCGGCCACGGGCGACGTGCTCATCGGAGCCGACGGTCTGCACTCTGCGGTGCGGAAGAAGTTCTACCCCGATCAGGGTGACCCGGTCTTCCACGGCATCAACATGTGGCGCGGTGTCACCAAGGCCAAGCCGTTCCTCACGGGCGCGAGCGCTACCCGCATCGGTGCGCTCAGCAGGACCGGCAAGCTCGTGGTCTACCCGATGCGCAACGACATCGACGGCGAGGGCACACAGCTGATCAACTGGGTTGCCGAGATCATGACCGACGAGGTGTCCCCGACGGACTGGAGTGCCCCGGGACGGATCGAGGACTTCATCGGCCACTTCGAGGACTGGAAGTTCGACTGGTTGGACTGCGACGCTCTGATCCGCGACGCCGAGATCATCCTGTCCTACCCGATGGTCGACCGTGACCCGGTGGACCAGTGGGCGTTCGGCCGGGTGGCCCTGCTCGGGGATGCCGCTCACCCGATGTATCCGCGGGGTGGCAACGGTGCTGCGCAGGCGATCCTCGACGCCGAGGCACTCGCCACTCACCTGTCGCGCACTCGGGATCTGACGGCCGCCCTGGCCGACTACGAACGGGAGCGCCTGCCGGTTGTCAACAGGATCGTCCTCACCAACCGCTCCACCCCGCCCGATGTCCTCATCGAGACGGTGGAGGAGCGGACCGGCGGCGGCACCTTCGACCGGATCGAGGACGTCATCTCACGCGAGGAGATCGAGGCGATCAGCAAGGGCTACCAGAAGGTGGCCGGCTACGACACCGACACGGTGTCGAGCAAGTCGTCCGCGGTCAGCTGATCCGCGCGAAGTCGCGCGTCGCGGGCGCGAGCGCCTCGACGACCTCCTCGACCGTGGGGTCGCCCTGCTGGAGGAGTCTCCGGGCCGCTACGCAGAGCGCCTGGGCGTTGATCGTGGTCACGCCGGTCACCAGCTGGTCGGTGGCCGAGATGGCCAGGTGCACACCGTTGCCTGACGCGAAGTGCAGCTCTTCGGTCCCGACCCGTCCGATGGCCTGCAACCTCCAGCCGAGCTGGTCGGACCATACGTAGGGGACCTCCGCCATCGGTGAGGTCGATGCGGTGGCGATGGATCTCGCGACGTGTTGGGCGTGCCGACCGGCCGTTGTCCAGTGCTCGTGACGCTCGAGTCGCCCATAGCGGGCGTTGACCCACCGCGCGCAGTCACCGACGGCCCACACGCCGGGCGCTGCCGCGAGGTTCGCATCGCACACGACGCCGTCCTCGATGGTCAGCCCCGAGCCGGCCAGCCACTCCACGTTGGGCAGGGCGCCGACCGACACCAGCGCATAGTCCCCCCGAGCGCCGTCGACCCGGACCGTTTGATCGTCGCCGTCCAGCACCGGACCCTGCGCGCCGAGCCGCAGCTCCACCCCTGCGTCGACGTGCCGTGCGGCAACGCGTTCGGCAACAGTCGTTGGTATGCCGCGCATGAGCACCCGTGGCGCAACGTCGACGACCGTGACCTCCATGCCCAGGCTGACGGCCGCAGCGGCCGCCTCCAGCCCGAGGAAGCCCGCACCCACGACGACCAGTCGTCCGCCGCGGGTCACCGCCTCCTTCAGTTGCCGCCAGTCGTCCCTGGTCCGCAGGTACCCCGCCTGCGCCGGCAGGGGGTGAGCCAACGGCCTGGGTCGGCAGCCGGTGGCGATGACCAGCTCGTCGAACGGGACCGGACCGCCCGCGGTCTCTACGACGCCAGTCGCCAGGTCGAGCCCGGTAGCAGCGACAGCGGGGCGAAAGTCGATCCGCAGCTCCCGCAGGGTGGACTCCTCGACGATCAGGTCCAGCCGGGCGGCACTGTCGATGCGCTTGGACAGCTGCGGCTTGTCGTACGGGGCTCCGGCGTCGCTGTCGAGCAGCACCACCGTGCCCTCGAATCCGGCGTTGCGCAGCGAGGTGGCGCATCGCACGCCGGCGACCGAGGCGCCGACGATGACGACCGTGCGGTCGGATCCGGCAGCGGCGTTCACCCGAGTGCATCCCGCTTGCGCAGTCGGAGGGCGCCGGCCGGGCAGTCCGCGACGGCTGCGGCCAGGGCCTCCCGCTCGCCGTCCGACCACTCCGCCTTGAGGAGGATCGGGACGTTGGATGCCAGATCGAGCTCGAACATCTCGGGCGCTGCGAACACGCAGTTGCCGTAGCCGTTGCACTTGTCGAGGTCGAGCTCGAGCACCTCGCTGGGGGAGGACACGGTGATCGGATCGGTCATCTCCAGGCTCCGGCGCCGTCGGGGGAACGGTTCGACGTGAAGCGCAGTGGGAGGTACGAGGGGCCGCTCATGGCACCCCCCTCAAGACCGCCGAAATCTGGCGCGCCCGCGTACTCGACCTCCGGCATCGTCACGAGCTTCTCGAGGACCAAGCGCAGCTCGGTGCGCGCCAACAGTGCGCCCGCACATTGGTGACGACCGAAACCGAAGGCCAGGTGGCCTGCCGCGCCCCGGTCCACGTCGAACGCGTCGGCGTGGTCGAACCTCGCCGTGTCCCGGTTGGCGCCCGCGTACACGAGCAGGACCCGCGAGCCGGCCGGGATGCGCACTCCGCCGATCTCGACGTCGCGGGTCGTGCAGCGACCGATGCACTGCACGGGTGAGCTGTAGCGCAGGACCTCTTCGACGAACGCCGGGATCAGCTCGGGCTTCTCGCGCAGCCGACCCTGACGGGCCGGATCTTCCACGAGGTAGCGGAGCATCGAGCCCGAGGCGTTCATGGTGGTCTCGTGGCCGGCGACGGCGAACGCCAGCAGGAGCCGCTGCAGCTCGTCGTCGGTGATCGGCCGACCGTCGATCTCCTTCCCGATCAACGACGTGATGTAGTCGTCGGGACGGGTCTCTCGGTGCCGTTGCAGCTCGCGACGAACCAGCTCGAACAGACCGGCGCGCGCCGCGAACAGATCCTGCTCGCTGATCTGCTTCCAGGACTGCGCGGTGAGATCACGGAACTGGGCGACCGTTTCCGGGGCGAACCCGACCACCTGGACCAACACGTTGAGCGGAAGCGGTAGTCCCACCGCGGCGACCCAGTCGCCACCCCCTTTGGCGTGGAAGCCGTCGATGAGCCCGTCGATCATCTCGCGCAGCCCGGGGACCATTCCGCGCACCGACTCGGGCGTGACGTGCTCAGTGATCAGCGCACGGTACGCCGTGTGCCCGGGTGGGTCGAAGTCGAGCGGAATGATCATTCCGTCGCCAATCGCCGGGATGCGCGTGCCCTGCCCGGAGGCGAACGTGTCAGGGTCGCGCAGCGCGGCGAGGACGTGCTCGTACCGCGACAGCACGTAGAAGCCACCGTGCTCCCGCGAGTGCGTCACGCCCTGGTCACGCAGCTGGTCGTAGGTGCCCCACGCGGCCTCGGCGTCGGTGATCGCGTGGTGGTCGAACGGGCACTGGGGGACTGCCTGCATGGGACGCTCCTCCGACTCGATGTGGGTGACTCAGGTCACGGTAAAACAGAACGATACGTTTCGTCTAGTGCGGGTGTAGCCTCGCGCCATGAACGAGCCGACCGGGGCCCGGGGCCAGGGAGGCGGCACCACCGCGCTCGGCCCTCGGGTGCGCGTCCGTCGAGCGGTGATGGAGGCGACCAAGGCGCTGCTGGAGGAGGTCGGCTTCGCCCGCCTGACGGTGGACGCGATCGCCGAGCGGAGTGGCGTCGGCAAGGCCACCATCTACCGATGGTGGAACAACCGCGCCGACGTCGCGATGGACGCTCTGCTCGAGGAGCGCGACCCGGAGGGCTGGTTCGTCGGTGAGGGCCCGGCGATCGACAGCCTGCGCAACCAGCTGTCCGTCGCCTCGGACTTCCTCGGTGGACCGCGCGGCACGATCGTCGCCGGCTTGCTCGGAGACGCCCAGCATGACCCGGAGATCGCCCGAGCGTTCCGGCAGCGGTTCCTGGGACCACTGCTCGAGCTGACCGGTGAGCTGCTGACGGCGGCGGCGAAGGAGGGCGACGTCCGGGCGGACCTGGATCACGACACGCTCATCGACATGCTCACCGGACCCCTCTATTTTCGCCTGTTGGTCACCGGCCAACCACTCTCGGCGGCTGCCACCCGGCAGCTCGTGGATGCGGCCTTGCAGGGGGTGAGCCCGGCGGCCGCGCGTGGACACGTCTCGGGGGTGGCGCGGCGATCCGGGCGGCGGGCTTGAGCGAGCTCATGTTCGCCGAGGACCTCATTCCGGGTACGGCATACGACCTCGGGGAGTACGTCCTCACCACTGCCGACATTGTCGGGTTCGCCCGTCAGTGGGACCCCCAGGAGTTCCACACGGACGAGTCGACGACCGGCTTCTTCGGGGGAGTGGTCGCCAGTGGTCTGCACTCCATGGCCGTCCTGCAAAGGCTCTCGGTGCTCAATGCCTACTGCGACTGGGCGGTGCTCGCCGGTCGTCGGATCCGTGAGGCCAGCTTCCTCGCTCCGGCCCGGCCCGGCATGACGCTGCGCGCCTGCCTGGTCATCGACCGCGTCGACTTCCGCGACGACGAGAGGGCATTGGTCACCGTCAGCAGCACCCTGACCGCGGGCGGCACGGTCATTCTCGCGACCGTCAACGAGCTCTACGTCCTGCGCCGGCGGTGAGCGCACCGGGCGCCAAAGTTTGACGGAGGTGTCTACCTATTGACGACTGAGTAATCACGTTTGTATGTTGTGACCCACACCACCCAGCAGACAAAGGAGTCGGCAATGGCGTACGTCATTGGCGTTGACGTCGGAGGCACCTTCACGGACGCGGTCCTGGATGACGGCGACGGAAGGGTCGTCGCCGCGAAGTCACCGTCCACCCCGCCCGACTACTCCCAGGGCGTCATGGACGCCATCGCCCAGCTGGCGGAGAACCTGGGCGAGCCACTCGACGTCATGTTGGGAAACACCCACCACATCGCCCACGGGACGACGTCGTCGCTCAACGCGCTGGTGATGGGGAAGGTGCCTCCCGTCGGCTTCCTGACGACCTTCGGCCACCGCGACTCGATCTACATCATGAACGTGGAGGGGCGCTACCTGGGTTCGGCGCCGCACGAGCTGCAGGACGTCATGGGTCAGACCAAGACCCACCTGATCCCCAAGAGCCAGGCGTTCGAGATCGCTGAGCGGATCGACCACGCGGGCAAGGTCGTCGTCGGGCTGGACGAGCAGTCGGTGCGCGACTCGGTCGGCGCGCTGCTCGCGCAGGGGATCCGGTCGATGGCCGTCTCGCTGCTGTGGTCGTTCCGCAACCCGGTCCACGAGCTGCGCGTGCGCGAGATCATCCACGAGATGGACCCGGACGTCTTCGTGGCGCTCTCCCACGAGGTGAGTCCTCGAATTCGCGAGTTCGCGCGCTCCTCGACCACGATCATGAGCGCCCAGATCGGCCCTGGTCTGCGCGACTACCTCGGTGAGCTCGAGGCCCGACTCGCTGATGCTGGTCTGCGGGGGCCCCTGCTCGTGATGCAGAGCAACGGCGGGGCCATCGCCGCGGCGGAGGCGCCGGCGACAGCGATCAGCACCATCGGCTCAGTGCTCACCGGCGGTGTCATCGGGGCGGTGAACCTCGGCAACCAGCTCGGGCACAAGAACATCATCTCGACCGACGTCGGCGGCACCACCTTCCTCGTCGGGCTCATCGTCGGCGGCGAGCCGGTGCGCGCCAGCCAGACCATCATCAACCACCACCCGATCAACGTGCCGACGCTCGAGGTGCACGCCATCGGGTCCGGAGGCGGCGCCATCGCCTGGATCGACCGCGGCGGGAACCTGCAGGTGGGTCCGCGTTCGGCGCAGTCGGTCCCCGGCCCCGCCTGCTACGGCGCGGGCGGCCTGGAGCCGACGAACACCGACGCCAACCTGGTGCTGGGCATCCTTCCCGAGACCGGTCTGGTCGGCGGACGAAAGCAGCTCGATGTCGAGGCCGCGCGGGAGGCGATCCGAACCCACATCGCCGAGCCCCTCGGGCTCTCCGTCGAAGACGCGGCGGCGGCCATCTACGCGATCCAGAACGCGCAGACCGGCGACCTCCTGCGCAAGACCGTGGTCGAGGCCGGGCGGGACCCTCGCGACTTCGTGCTCTACGCATTCGGTGGTGCCGGCCCGGCGTACTGCGCGGCATACGCGGCGGAGGTCGGCATCCGTGAGGTGATCGTGCCGCTCGGCCCGGTCGCCTCCGGCTTCTCGGCCTTCGGCCTCGCATCCTCCGACGTCGTCCTGGCGCAGGAGCTCTCGGACCCGGGACTGATGCCGGTGTCATCGGAGGTGACCCAACAGCACTTCGAGGAGCTCGAACGGCAGCTCGGCAAGGCCCTGGAACGTCAGGGCCTCACCTTCAGCGAGGTCCACTTCCTGCGCGAGATGGACCTGCGGTACACCGCCCAGCTGGCCGAGGTCAGCGTCACCGTTCCCTCGGGCTCCCTGACGCCGGCCGACATGGCCAACGCGATGAACGAGTTCGAGCGCAAGTACGCCGGCCTGTACGGCGAGGGCACGGGGTTCTCGGCGGCTGGCATCCAGTCGATCACCCTCCGGGTGCAGGCCACCGGCGTGCTGCCCTTCGAGCCCAAGATGCCCGAGCTGGACAAGGCATCGGGCGCCGACCCGTGCGACGCCCAGGTCGCTACCCGACGCGTGTGCCTGGACTCCCGGGTGGGCTACGTGGATACCTCGATCTACGACTACCGCAAGCTGCTCTCCGGCCACGTGATCACGGGCCCCGCGGTCATCGAGGTGGAGACCACGACCGTGGTCGTCCCCCCGAAGATGACTGGCACTGTCGACCACCTCGGCAACCTCAACATCGTCACCCGCGGCTGAACCCACAAGTGAGGAACCATTCATGCCAGCTATGACCATCCCGGGCTCGGAACGCTTCTCGAGTCGGCCGGTCGACCCCGACGTCCTGATCAAGGGCCTCGACGGCATCCTGCCGGTCCACACGGTCACCCAGGAGCAGATCGACGATCTTGACCCCCTCACCTACGAGGTGATCCGCCACCGCCTGTGGTCGGTGACCAACGAGATGGGCGAGACCCTCAAGCGCATGTCGGGTTCGCCGATCGTCACCGACGCGAACGACTTCGACTTCGCGATCTGCGACGAGGTGGGGCAGGAGGTCCAGGTCGGTCTGTACAACTGCATGCTCGCGGGCGCCATCGACCTGGCCATCTACTGGACGCTGCAGAACAGGGTGAAGAACCCGGGCGTCCACGAGGGGGACATGTTCCTCGCGAATGACCCGTGGGTCGGCGGCGGCATGCACCAGAACGACGTGATCGTGTTCCAGCCGATCTTCCACGACGGATTGCTGTTCGGTTGGACGTCGGCGGTCTGTCACGAGCCCGACCTGGGCGGCGTCGGACTGGGTTCGTTCAGCCCGTCCGCCACGGACGTGTTCTCCGAGGCACTCCCCACACCACCCATCAAGGTGGTGCGCGACTTCGAGGTCCAGGAGGACGTCGCTGACGCCTGGGTGCGTCGTTCCCGGGTCCCGCTGTTGGTGGGCTTGGACATGCGCGCCAAGGTCGGCGCCAACACGGTGGGTCGCAAGCGGCTGCTCGAGGTCATCGAGATCTACGGCGCGGACACCGTCAAGGCGGTGATGAAGCGGATGATGAACGACGCCGAGGGCCGCCTGCGGGGCAAGCTCCGGAGCCTGCCCGACGGCACCTGGTCCACGTCCGGCTACCAGGACCAGTCGCACACGGGCGATCGGGGCGTCCACAAGATCCAGCTGAAGATGACCAAGGTCGAGGACCACCTGACCTTCGACTTCACCGGAACCGACGAGCAGAGCGGTGTCATCAACTGCACGTATGCCGGTATGCGCGGCGGAGCGATGCTCGCCATCATGCCCATGCTCGCCGACGACATCCCGTGGGCGGCCGGCGGTCTGATGCGCTGCTTCGACCTGGTCGCCGACGAAGGCTCCATCGTCAACGCCACCTATCCGGCCGCCGTCAGTCGCGCGCCGATCGGGCCTGCGTGGGCGCTCGGGCAGCTGGTCGCCGAGTGCCTGAGCCAGATGATGGACCGGACCGTCGAGTTCCGCGACCGGGTGCAGGCAGCCTGCTGCGGCACCTTCGACACGGCCGTGGTGGCCGGCCTGGACCAGCGCGGACCGTTCCCGGTGCCGTTCCTCAACATCGTCATGGACTCGGTCGCCGCCGGCTACGGTGCGCGCCCGAAGACCGACGGCATGGACACCGGTGGAGTGTTCCCGATCCCGATGGGCCGTCTCCCGGACGTCGAGATGACCGAGTACCTGTACCCGCTCATGACGGTGTGGAGGCGCGAGGAGCCCGACACCGGTGGACCCGGGCGACGGCGCGGCGGACTGAGCGGCTCGGCTGCATTGATCACCTACGGAACTGACTTCCCGGTGGGACTCGTGGTGGCCTCGGCAGGCAAGGGTGTCTCGCAGAACGGCGGGCTCGCCGGCGGCTACCCGGGCAACACCGCGGTCGGCATCGTGGCGCGGAACACCGGCGTCAAGGACGGGTTCGCCCAGGGCAAGCTGCCGTTCGACCTCGCCTCGCTGGCCGGTGACCAGGAGCTCCAGCAGTGCTACGGGGAGACCTACATCGCTCCTGGGGACGCTCTCTACCTGCACTGGCAGAGTGGTGGCGGCTACGGCGACCCGTTGTTGCGTGACCCGCAGCTGGTTGCGCACGACCTGGCTGAGGGCAAGGTGACCCTCGCCGGGGCCTCGGGTTCATACGGTGTGGTCATCGATGACGGGCAGGTGGACGTGGCGGCCACCGAGGCGCTGCGGGCCGAGGTCAAGCAGGAGCGGATGTCGCGCTCGACGGCGCCCGCGCGCGACTCGGGCAACAGCTATGAGCCGGGCTCGGGCAAGCGGATCGACGACAACCTGGTCGCCGTCGACTCCGGTGGCGTCGACGTCGTCGCGTGCGCGCACTGCGGCCACGAGCTGGGCAACCCCCGCACCGGCGCGTCCCTCAACCTGGCCTTCTTCGAGGGCCCGACCGCGTTGGCCGGACCACACGTGACGGCGCAACCCGAGCTGTACGTCGATGAGACGGTCGTCTTCCGGCAGCTGTGCTGCCCGAGCTGCTTCACCGCCGTCTACTCCGGCGTGGTGCCGTCCTCGCACGTGGACCACGTGCTGGACCTCGATCGCTACCTCACCGTCTGAGGCAGACGTTCGTTCGCGCCGGTCCCGATGGAGGGGACCGGCGCGAACGCATGTAGCTCGGTGTCGCGGATCGACAGAAGTGTTGACTTTTCGTCTTCGACGTCCAAGAATGGTTGTCATGAGCGCGGTCGCCGTCAGCAGACACCGCATCGGGCTGGTGGTCCCGAGCTCCAACGTCACGGTGGAGACCGAGATCCCGCAGATCCTGGGCCGGCATACGGCCGCGCGCTTCTCCTACCACTCGACCCGGATGCGGATGTCGAAGGTCTCGCCGGAACAGCTCGCCGCCATGAACGCCCAACGGGAGCGCTGCATCATCGAGATCGCCGACGCCGGTCCGGACGTCATCCTGTACGGGTGCCTGGTCGCGCTGATGTCGGCGGGCCTCGCTGAGCACCGGCGGGTCGAGGGCCTCGTCGCCGAGCAGCTCGCCACCGGTGGCTCAGCAGCCAAGGTGCGCTCGAGCGCCGGTGCACTCCTGGAGGCTCTGCGCGCCCTGGGCGCCCAGCGGATCGCGCTCGTGATGCCCTACGCGCGTCCGCTCGCGGAGCGGGTCGTCGCATACCTGGAGCACGAGGGTTTCGACGTGCACGACTGGAGGGCGCTGGAGGTCGAGGACAACCACGCTGTCGCCCGAATCCCGGCTGCCGACGTGATGGGGGCAGCACGGTCGCTGGACCGCGAAGGCGTCGACGCCCTGGTGATCTCCTGCTGCGTGCAGATGCCGTCACTGGACCTGGTCGAGACGGCCGAGCAGGAGCTCGGGCTGCCGGTGCTCTCGGCCGCGACGGCGGGGGCCTACAGCATCCTGCGGGCCTGCGGTCTCCCGGTCGACATCCCGTATGCCGGCTCGCTGCTGCGCATCGACGCACTTCACCACGCCGAGCTCCGCTCAGGCAGCCAATGAGCCACGCCCACCCACGAAAGGACGGCCCACGATGACATCACTCCACGACGAGCACCTGGTGGCCGGAGTCGACCACGCAGCCTTCCCCACGTTCGACCCGGCCGGCACCGTCCGGTTCTACCGGGACACGCTCGGGTTCCCCGTCGTCCACTCGATCTGCGCCGCAGGGTGGGGGGCCAAGGACCACCCCGACTTCATCCACTTCTTCTTCGACATCGGCAATGAGGACCGCATTGCGTTCTTCTACTACTTCGGCCTCGAAGGGCCGGACCTCACCCAGGGCGCCGGCGACGTCTACGCCCGGTTCCCCGAGGGCACGGCGGACTGGTTCGTGCGCTCGCGCCACCTGGCGCTGCACGTCGCCTCCTCCGAAGAGCTGATGGAGTACCGACGTCGTCTTGACGCCAGCGACTGGCCGGTGGAGATGCAGATCCAGCACGAGACGATCGAGTCGATCTACACCCACGACCCCAACGGCTACATGATCGAGTTCACCCGCGCACTGCGCCCCGTCGAACCCCAGGAGGACCTCGATGCCAACCTGACGATCGACGCCCTCGTGGAGGTCGTCCAGCAGCCTCACCCCACCATGGACAAGCTCCTGGTGCGCAAGGCCGAGCTGATCGTCCAGCGTGCCGAGAAGTGGCAGGAGGCACAGCAGGCCGCCGTGTCCGACGAGGTCCGGCGATGAGTCGCCTCTACCTGCTCGACATCCCCGAGAACGAGCCGATCCTGGCTGTCGCGCGCACCATCGCGGGTGCCGAGGTCATCGAGGTCGGCCCGTACTTCGCGATCTGCTCGTCGGACCCGATCTCCATCGATCGGCGTGCCACCGGCGTGCGGCACGCCGTTTGGTACAGCTGGGTCGCAGGTCTCAGCGGCTGGCGAATCTCGCAGTGGGACAAGGACGCTCTGACAGTGGCCGACCGGTGAGCCAGGCAGCCCACCGGCTCGGGGAGGGTCGCTACCTGGAGGTCGAGGAGCTCCCCGAGTCGACGACGACCACCATCCATCACCTCACGACCTCCGACGGCGCGAAGGTCACCGGGGTCCTGCGGGTGCCGCCGGGTGCGCGCACGGTGGTCACCCTCATGCATCCTCGAGCGGACCTGACCGACCACGGGCTGGTGCCGCGTCTTGTTCGCTCGAGCTACGCGGTGTGGACGCAGGGTTCCCGTTCGCCGAACAACGACCTCAACCTGATTCACGAGCAAGCCATCATCGACTACGCGGCTGGTCAGGTGTTCTTGCGCCAGGCGGGCTTCGAACACGTCGTACAGCTCGGTCACTCCGGCGGCGGTACCCTCTCCGCGTTCTACTGCCAACAGGCCGCACTGGCGCCCGCACAACGGCTCGGCACCGCCCCCTCGGGGCGCGGAGTGGGGCTGGCCGACACCGACATGCCGCTGCCAGACGGCGTCATGTTCGTCGCGCCCCATCCCGGCCAGGGCGAGCTCATCCGGCGGATGATCGACCCGTCCGTGGTCGACGAGAGCGACCCGATGTCGGTCGACCCCGCGCTCGACCCGTTCAACCCGGACCACGGCTTCCGGGATGCGCCGGAGTCGACGACCTACGACCAGGCGTTCGTCGACCGCTACCGCTTCGCCCAGGAGGAGCGAGTGGCGCGGATCGACGCACGGGCCCAAGCCCTTGTCGCGGCGTCCGGGGTGGCCAACCGTGCCTTCAAACGTGATGGTCTCGCCCAGGACCGCCGCCGCGCCATCGCCCCCTCGCTGGTCACCGTCTACCGGACGGACGCGGACCTGCGCAGCGTCGACCTGTCCATGGATCCGAGCAAGCGGCCGTACGGCTCGGTGTTCGGTAGGCGACCGGACCTGACGAACTATGGGCTCGTGGGCTTCGGTCGGCTCTCGACCGCGGAGGCGTGGATGTCGACGTGGAGTCCGAACACCACGAATGCCAGCTTCCTCGGGTGTGCCCCAGGAGTCACCGTGCCGACGTTGCTGGTCGAGCTCACCGGTGACCAGGCGTCGTACCCCTCGGACACCGCTGCCTTCGCAGACGCACTCGGCGCGTCGGACCTCACCGTCGATGCCGTTGACGGCACGCACTTCGGTGGGCCGATTCGTCCGGGGGAGCCGACCGGGTACGACAACGCGATGACGGTGCTCGCTCCTTGGCTCGCCCAGCGGTTCTGAGCATGGTCGCGGTCGACATCGTCGAAGTCGGGCCGCGTGACGGTCTACAGAACGAGCGCCGGGTCCTCGAGGTCGACACGCGCATCGAGCTCATCCGCAGGATGGTGGAGCGCGGGGCGCACCGGATCGAGGCTGCCAGCTTCGTCCGGCCAGATCGGGTCCCGCAGATGGCCAGCGCCGAGGAGGTGCTTGCCGGTGTGCCGCGTCCGGCCGACGTCAGCTACATCGGGCTGGTGCTGAACGGTCGTGGCGCTCAGCGCGCGGTCGACGCGGGCTGCGACGAGATCAACGTGGTCGTACCGGTCTCGGAGGAGTTCTCCCGGCGCAACCAGGGCATGGGCGTCGCGGAGATGCTTGGCCACGCGGGGTCCGCGATCGCGCTCGCCCGCCAGGGGGGAGCACGAGTCTCGGTCACCCTTGCCGTGGCGTTCGGCTGTCCGTTCTCGGGCGTCGTGGACGACCGCGTTCCCGAGATCTACGACCGGGTGGCCGATCTCGGCCTGGATGAGATCGCCTTCGCCGACACGGTCGGCGTGGGAGTCCCACGACAGGTCCGGGAGCTGGTCCGGCTCGTCGAGGCTGACGGCCGCGTGCCGGACCTCCGCTTTCATTTCCACAACACTCGCAACACGGGCTATGCGAACGCCATGGCGGCGTGGGAGGCGACGACCCGGGACCGGATCGCGCTCGATGCCTCGGTCGGCGGCTTCGGGGGCTGCCCCTTCGCACCTCGAGCGACCGGCAACATCGCCACCGAGGATCTCGCCTACCTGATGATCGGCGAGGGTCTCGAGGTCGACCTGGACCTGGCCGACCTCCTCCAGGACGCCGAGTGGCTCGCCGCCGAGCTGGGCAGTCCCGTGCAGGCACTCCTCGGCCGATCCGGCGGCTTCGGGACCGCGACGCCGACCGGCGCCGGGCGGAGGGCCCGTGCCTGACGACGTCGGGACGTCAACAACATCGACCGAGCAGCCACTTGCCGGGATCCGTGTCATCGAGCTCGGCAACTACATTGCCGCGCCCATGGCGGGGCGGCTTCTCGCGGACTTCGGCGCCGAGGTGATCAAGGTGGAGCGCCCCCGAACCGGTGACGAGCTGCGCAGCTGGCGGCTGTACGAGGGCGACACGTCGCTGCTCTACCGCACCATCAACCGCAACAAGCTGTCCATCGAGCTGGATCTGCGGTCCGACACCGGGCGGCATACGGTGCTCGAGCTGATTGCCGGCGCCGACGTCCTGCTCGAGAACTTCCGTCCCGGAACCCTCGACCGGTGGGGGCTGGATGTGCAGACCTTGGCGGCGGCCAACCCGGCCCTGGTCGTGGCGCGCGTGTCAGCGTTCGGGCAGACCGGGCCGCTGGCTGACCGCGCGGGCTTCGCCGCAGTCGCAGAGGCCTATGGCGGCCTGCGTGAGCTGGTCGGTGAACCGGACCGACCGCCGTCCCGGACCGGAGTCTCGATCGGGGACTCGATCGCCGGCCTGTATGCCGCGTTCGGCGTGATGATGTCGCTCTTCGACCGTGAGGCGCGACGTGGCCAAGGCCTTGAGCCGGTGCCGCCGACCGAGCGGGAGATCGACGTCGCGCTCCACGAGGCCGTCTTCTCGATGATGGAGTCACTGGTCCCGGACTTCTCGGCCCACGGCGTGCGCCGCGAGCGCGCTGGCGGCCGCATGGAGGGGATCTCCCCGTCCAATGGCTACACCTGCGGTGACGGGTCGAGCGTGGTCATCGCCGGCAACGGGGACTCGATCTTCGCTCGGTACATGACCGTGATCGGGCGCCCGGACCTCGCGACCGACACCGAGCTGGCCGGGAACGCGGGCCGCTGGGAGCGTCGGGTCGAGCTCGATGAGGCCATCGGCGCGTGGACGAGCACGTTGTCGCGTGAGGAGGTGCTCTCCCGCCTGCACGCGGCCCAGGTGCCCGCGGGGCCGATCCACACGGCCGAGGACATCGTCCACGACGCCCAGTTCCGTGCACGGGGGATGGTGCAGGACCTGCCCGTGGATGTCGCCGGCGAGACCCGGCTGGTCAGCTTCCCCGGGGTCGTCCCCGTGCTCAACGGTGTCTCGGTGCGGGTGCGAAACGTCGGACCGGACCTGGGGGAGCACACCGACCTCGTCCTGAACACGATGCTCGGCGGCCCCCGCCCCTAGGCCTCCACCAGGTCCCCGCTGGGCTGGTGATCACCCGGGCAGCTGTGGTCCGACGCAGACGAGTCCGCCCGCGCTGCCGTTGGGTTGTGCTGGCAGCACGGGCGGACTCGTTCGGCTCTGACACGACAAAGCCGTCGGTCAGACCGGGTGAATCTCAGAGGTCGTAGTACATCTCGAACTCGTGCGGGTGCGGGCGGAAGCGGATCGGGTCCACCTCGTTCTTGCGCTTCCAGTCGACCCAGGTGGCGATGAGGTCCTCGGTGAACACGTCGCCCTCGAGCAGGAAGTCGTGGTCGGCCTCCAGGGCGTCCAGCACCTCCGGCAGCGACCCGGGAACCTGCTGGATCGACTCGTGCTCCTCGGGCGGGAGCTCGTAGAGGTCCTTGTCGACCGGCTCCGGGGGCTCGATCCGGTTCTTGATGCCGTCCAGGCCCGCCATCAGCTGGGCCGCGAAGCACAGGTAGGGGTTCGCCGACGGGTCCGGCACGCGGAACTCGATGCGCTTGGCCTTGGGGTTGTCCCCCGTGATCGGGATGCGCACGCAGGCGGAGCGGTTGCGGGCCGAGTAGACCAGGTTGACCGGGGCCTCGTAGCCGGGGACCAGGCGGTGGTAGGAGTTCACCGTCGGGTTGGTGAAGGCGAGCAGCGCCGGGGCGTGCTTGAGCAGGCCGCCGATGTACCAGCGCGCGATGTCGGACAGGCCGCCGTAGCCGCGCTCGTCGTAGAAGAGCGGCTCGCCGTCCTTCCAGAGCGACTGGTGGGTGTGCATGCCGGAGCCGTTGTCCCCGAAGATCGGCTTGGGCATGAAGGTGGCCGTCTTGCCGTACTCCCAGACGGTGTTCTTGACGACGTACTTGAACTTCATGATGTCGTCGCCGGACTGGAGCAGGGTGTTGAACCGGTAGTTGATCTCCTGCTGACCGGCCGTGCCCACCTCGTGGTGCGACCGCTCGACGATCAGGCCGACCTCGGCGAGGTTGAGGCAGATCTTGTCGCGGACGTCGGCGAAGTGGTCGACCGGCGGGACCGGGAAGTAGCCGCCCTTGTAGCGCGTCTTGTAGCCGCGGTTGCCGCCCTCTTCGACCCGGCCGGTGTTCCACGCGGCCTCGATGGAGTCGATGTAGTAGTACGAGGCGTTGGCCTTGGTCTCGAAGCGCACGTCGTCGAACACGTAGAACTCGGCCTCGGCACCGAAGAACGCCGTGTCGCCGATGCCGGTCGACTTCAGGTAGGCCTCGGCCTTGGACGCGATGTTGCGCGGGTCGCGGGAGTACTCCTCACCGGTGAACGGGTCGACGATGGAGAAGTTCATGATGAGCGTCTTCTCGACACGGAACGGGTCGAGGTAGGCCGTCGTCGGGTCGGGGATGAGCTTCATGTCGGACTCGTGGATGGCCTGGAAGCCGCGGATCGAGGACCCGTCGAACATCTGGCCGTTCTTGAAGAAGTCCGCGTCAACCGACTGCGCGGGCACGTTGAAGTGCTGCATCACGCCGGGCAAGTCGCAGAACCGGATGTCGACGAACTTGACGTCCTCGTCCTTGATGAACGCGAGGACATCGTCAGCGTTGCTGAACAATCCAAACCTCCTGATGTGGTTGGGCGCGTGACGCCGGCCCAAGTGCGTTGCCGATGAGGCTAGGGGTCCGCCATTACTCGGTCATGACTCGTGTGTTTCGGGCATGTAACGAGACCATGGGTGTTCTCTGGGTGAGACGACCTGCCCGTATGCCGGACGGGCGGCTCACACCCTAGCCCGCGAGCACCGGCTGGAGCCCGCTCGTCCGCGCTGCGCCCACCGCGGCATACGCTGCACTCCGTGAGCGCGACCCACCCCCAGCCGCCCGGCCTCGGACTGCCCGACGAAGGCCCCGGCTCACTCGCTGGGCTCGGTCGGCGGCTGGTCGCCGTGGTCATCGACTGGGTGCTCTGCGTCCTCGTCGCGACGTTCCTCTTCAAGGTGCCCTACGGCGCGACCGGGCCGGGAGCCTTCGCCCCGCTCGCGATCTTCGCCGTGGAGAACCTGGTCCTCGTCTCCACGCTCGGCGCGACGGTCGGCCACCGGCTGCTCGGGATGCGGGTGGGGGCCCTCGGTCGGCCGACGCTCACCCCGGTGCAGGTGCTCGTCCGGACCGTGCTGCTCTGCCTGTTCATCCCCGCGGTGATCTGGGGCAAGGACGGCCGGGGCCTGCACGACCGGGCCGCCGGCACCGTCCTCGTCCGTCGCTGAGCTCAGCGCCCTCCGGCGACGACCTCGCGGATCTGTCGGGTCGCCTCGGTGACGATCCGCACGATCTCGGCCACCTGGGCTGAGGTGAGGCCCTTGCGCTTCCACGCCTGTCGGGCCTCGATCCGAAGATCGGCAACGGCGTGTTCGAGGTCGCCGATACTGCCGGACTCGTATGCCGTCCAAGGGGTTTCGTGTCCGCCTGCGGGGGTGGCGTGGGCGCGGGCCGAGCGCGCGGCGGCCTTGAGCTCGGCGCGCAGGTCACGGCTCTGCGCGCTGACGTTGGCGCGGACCTCCTCGGCCAGCTGGCGGACCGAGTGGTCGAGGTCGGCCTCGAGCGCGGCCAGGTCGCCGGCGCGTTCGGCCACCTCGCGGCGACCGGCGTCGGTGATCCGGTAGATCGCCTTGCGGCCCTCGTCGGTGCGCTCGACGAGGCCCTCCTCCTCGAGCTTGCCGAGGCGCGGGTAGACGGTGCCGGCCGACGGGGAGTACAGGCCGTTGAAGCGGGTCTCGAGGTCCTGGATCACCTCGTAGCCGTGCCGCGGGCCGTCGGCGAGGAGGGCGAGCAGGTAGAGCCGCAGCTGGCCGTGGGCGAAGACCGGGCTCACCAGGAGCCACCCGTCGGCGCGACGGCGGCGATGCCGTCGCCGGTTTCGGCGCCAGGTCCGGAGTGCAGGAGGGTCACCGCACCGGAGACGGTCTTGGCGGTGATCTTCAGCGCGCCGTCGCCCTCGCGCAGGTGGCCCTTGGCGGCCGGTCTCGACCCGTCGCCGAGACGTTGGCCGCCGGCGACAACCGGCCCGCTGACCGACGACGCGGTGACGTCGAACCCGGCATACGGCGCCCGGACGGTGAGGTCTCCCGAGACCGAGGTGGCGTTGATGGCGGCCGAGCCGTTGGTGAGGTCGAGGGTGATGTCACCACTGACGGTCTTGACGTCAGCGGTGGGGAGGGCCGAAGCCTGGACCGTCACCGCGCCGGAGACCGACTTGACCGCCGTGACGCCGTCGAGGCGACGCGCCTCGACCTCGCCGCTCACCGTCGTGATCGACGTTCGGCCGATGACGTCGTCGACGGTGAGGGCCCCGGACACCGTCTTGACCGCGACGTCGGCGGAGACGCCGGAGACGAGGGCAGTGGCGCTGACCGTCTTGACGTCGACACGGGTGCCGACCGGGACCGACACCGACAGTCGGGCGTGGTTGTGGTCCAGGCCCGCGAACTTCTCCCCCAGACCCGCGAGGAAGGCGGCCGAGCCGCTCCCGAACAGCTCGGAGAGGTTGCCCAGAGCCGCGAGGCCGCCGGCGATCGGGGAGTGGCTGATCTGCAGCCGGCTGCCGTCCCAGGTCACCTCCAGCGGCTTGCCGCTCACCTCGGTCACCTCGAGGCGGGCCGTCGGGGAGTCGTCGTGGGTCACGACGTCGACGTGCCCGCCGATGAGGGCGACGTCCAGGGCGGTGACGCTCTCTCCGTCACCACCGATGTCGAGGACCTTGGGTCCCTCGATGGTCCAGTTCTGTGCCATGCGCATGCCTTCCGTGAAAGGGTGAAGTCGCGCTATATCGCGTCTGTTGAGACACGTTATATCGCGAGTGGGGCAAACGCAAGCAGGTGCACGACGTGACAGAGTGACCCAATTGTTCCGGTGGTCACGACCAAGGCGTGACCACCGGAACAATTGGGTCACTTCGTCACGGCTACTTGCCGCGCATGGCCTTGCGGTCGACGCGGGCCCGAGTGGGGTCGATGCCGGCGGGGATCGGGGGACGCAGGCCGCCGAGCGACTTCAGCCGCTTGTTGACCGTCGCGGCCTCCTCCTTGGTGAGCACCGGCTTCATCCGGGTCAGCTTGCCGGACACCTTGCGCAGTGACAGGTCGCCGGCCGACTCGTCCTCGCCGACGTAGAAGGTCTGCAGCGGGACGCCGGGTGTCACCCGGGAGACCTTCTTGGCCTCGGCCTTGAGCAGCGCCTGGGCCCGCGAACGCGGGCCCTCGCCGAGCAGGACGATCCCGGGGCGACCCAGCGCGCGGTAGACCATCGCGGCGTTGCTCATGTCCGACGGCTTGGTCCCACGCTGGGCGTCCATCGCGATCGGCTGCGGGTCGGCGTACCAGCCGCGCTTGCCGATCCCCTGCAGCGCCGCGCCGACCGCGCCGGGCTTGCCGTCCAACGAGTTGTACATCGCTGTGTTGCCGCGCCGGTTGAGCACGAACGTCGCCGCCAGGAAGGCAGTCGGGATCGACAGGATCGCCGCGTAGATCGTCCAGAAGCCGCCGAAGATCGAACCGATCCCGACGATCACCACGATCGTGAGGAGCGCCGCGCCGATCATCCACCAGGTGACCTGCGGGTCGAGCTGCTTGATGGCCTGGTAGCCCTGGCGGATGCTCGCGAGCCGCCCCGGCTCCTTCTCGACCGCGGGCGCAGCGGCATCGTCGGAGGACTTGCGGTTGAACAGCGCCACGGTGGGCCTTTCTGGCGAAGGTGCGGCCGCGGCATACGGAGAAGAGGTCGTATGCCGGGTGATCGACTTCCTAGGATACGGCGCCCGCGCTGCGGGCGAGGATCGATGACGCCTCCTGCCGGGCCGGGTCGGCCGCCGCGGTCGCGAGGTGGGCGAGGTGCTCGGGAACGGGGCGGCCCCAGGCGGTCATGGCCTGTGCCCAGAGCCGGCCGGCGCGGTAGGAGGAGCGGACGAGCGGGCCGGCCATGACGCCCCTGAACCCCATCGCCGTCGCGACGTCGCTCCAGTGGACGAACTCCTCGGGCTTGACCCAGCGGTCGATCGGGTGATGGAGCTTGGAGGGGCGGAGGTACTGGGTGATGGTGAGGATGTCGCAGCCGGCGTCGTGCAGGTCGGCGATCGCGGCCTCGATCTCGTGGTCCTCCTCGCCCATGCCGAGGATGAGGTTGGACTTGGTGACCAACTCGGCGTCACGGGCCATCGACAGGACCCGGAGCGACTTGTCGTAGGAGAACGCTGGGCGGATCCGCTTGAAGATCCTGGGGACCGTCTCCAGGTTGTGGGCGAAGACCTCGGGCCGCGCCTCGAAGACCTGGCCGACGAGCTCGGGCACGGCGCCGAAGTCGGGCGGGAGGATCTCGACGCCGGTGTTGGGGTTGAGGGTGTGGATCTGGCGGATCGTCTCGGCATAGAGCCATGCGGCGCCGTCGGGCTGGTCGTCGCGGGCCACGCCGGTGACCGTCGAGTAGCGCAGACCCATCTGCCGGACCGACTCGGCGACCCGCCGAGGCTCGTCGCGGTCGAGCGGCTGGGGGCGGCCGGTGGCGATGTCGCAGAAGTCGCAGCGGCGGGTGCAGGTGTCACCACCGATGAGGAAGGTGGCTTCCTTGTCCTCCCAGCACTCGAAGATGTTGGGGCAGCCGGCCTCTTGGCAGACGGTGTGCAGACCCTCGGTCTTCACCATCGAATGGAGGGCGGTGTACTCGGGCCCCATCCGGGCCGTGGTGCGGATCCACTCCGGCTTGCGCTCGATGGGGGTCTCGGCGTTGCGGGCCTCGACGCGCAGCAGCCTGCGGCCCTCTGGTGCGATCGTCATGGTGCCGCCAAGCCTACGCCCGGGGTCGTCGGCCCTTGTCGCACACCCGGACCGGCGCACGAGTGTGCAGTAGCTGCCGTTCCCGAGGCGTAGACCTGCACCTACTGCACACTCGATTTCGGCGCCCGGCGTTCTGCCTGAGCCCTGCGCTCAGCCCAGGACGTCGGTCAGGTGCTTCTCGGCATACGGAAGAGCCTCCTGGACCGTGACGGTCCGGCCCAGCTCGCGGGTGACCGAGCCCACGTCGGCATCGGGTATGCCGCACGGCACGATCGCGTCGGCCCAGGACAGGTCGGCGTCGCAGTTGAGGGCGAACCCGTGCATCGTCACACCCTGGCTGACGCGGACGCCGATGGCGCCGAGCTTGCGGTCACGGCCCCGGTCGTCGGCGCGGACCCAGACCCCGGAGCGCCCGTCCACCCGCTCGACGGTCAGGCCGAACTCGCGGCATACGCGGATCATGACCTCCTCCAGGCGGCGGACGTGCGCGACGACGTCCATCGGCTGGGGGAGGTGGGCGATCGGGTAGCCGACGAGCTGGCCCGGGCCGTGCCAGGTGATCTTGCCGCCGCGGTCGACGTCGATGACCGGCGTGCCGTCGAAGGGGCGCTCGTGCGGCTCGGTGCGCTTGCCCGCCGTGTAGACGGCTGTGTGCTCGAGCAGGAGGGTGGTGTCGGGGAGCTCGTGGGCGACGACGGCAGCGTGAACGTCGCGCTGGTGGGCCCAGGCCCGCTCGTAGTCGACGGTGTCGGGAGCGAAACCGAGGTGCTCGAAGCGCATGGCTACCACGGTAGTCCTCGACGGGCGCGGGTCGAGTGGGTGATCGACGACGTGGCGGTCTTCGGCTTGGCTGGGGCGTGATGAACCCGGGCCTGTCCGGGCCTGTGGAAAACTCTCCGGTCGATTTCGCGATCTCTGCGACAGTGCCCGGATGGACGACTCCGTGGCACCCGCCGTCGCCGGCTACCGACTCGGCGCGCTCCTCGGTCGAGGCTCGAGCGCGGCCGTCTGGAGCGGCCGTCGAGCGGCAGACGGTCGTGCCGTCGCGATCAAGGTGGTCCCGATGCCGCGCGACGGAGACGGCGTCGCCGTCCGCGAGCTCGGACTGCTGCGCGGGCTCGGCGGCGACCATGTCGTGTCCCTGCTCGATGCGGTTCCGGTCTCGGATCCGCTGGACGCGCTCGCCCTCGTCATGGACCGCTACGACGGCGGCTCGCTCGGGAGCGTGGTCGCGGCTCGCGGCAGGCTGACCGCCGGCGAGATCGTCACGGCGTTGTCCCCGGTTGCCGCCGCCCTCGGCGGCCTGCACCGGGCCGGTGTCGTCCACGGTGACCTCACCCCCGGCAACGTCCTCTTCGACGACACCGGGCGTCCGGCCATCTGCGACCTCGGCGTCACGCGGCTCGTCGGGGAGCGCACTGAGGAGGTGTTCGGCACGAAGGGTTTCGTCGCGCCCGAGGTCAGCGTCGGAGGGCAGCCGACGACAGCCAGCGACGTGTATGCCGTGGGCGCACTCGCGTGGTTCTGCGCGACGGGAGAGGCGCCCGAGCCGGGCTGGTTGCGGCAGTCCTCGGCCGAGACGCTCGCTGACCTGCCGGCAGCCCTGGTCGCTGTGATCGACTCCTGTCTCGCGTCCGACCCGGCCGACCGGCCAGCTGCCGTGGAGCTGTCCGTCGACCTCTTCCAGAGCGCTCCGGCGGAGGCGATGCGCCTGCCCGGCGTGGCCGACGAGGTCGAGTCGCTCACCCGCCGGATCCGTGCCAACGCCCAGGCCTCGGGCCAGCCCGAACCGGCCGTTGCCGTCGGGTCGGACCGCAGGAGGTGGCGCCGCTGGTGGCGGCGGGAGGAGAGACCGAGCCGGCCGACCCGTCCCGCGACAACTCTCCGAGCCAACCGACCGACCAAGTCGTCGCCGGACCCGACACCGACCCGGGTCGCTGAGTTTGTGGCCGAGCCGATGTCGGCGAGCCCTGTGCGACCAGCCCCGGGCACACCCGCGGCCGCTGTGACCCCGGCAGCCGCCGGACGGCACCGCGCCCGGCCCGTGCTGTCCGGTGCGGCCATCGCGATCCTCGCCGCCGTCTTCCTGACCATCGGCGGGCTCGTCGCCGTCGCGGCCGGGTGGGAGCCGAGCGACGTCCTGCCGCGACACTCACCCCCCTCGTCAACACCCCGGTCAGCGGGCTCGGCCGGGGTCGCTGCCCCCAAGACCTCGCAGGCGGCACCCACGGCCCTCCACGTCGACCTGAGGTCGACCGCCGCCGCGGTCACCGACCCACGAGGAACCGCCCAGGCGCTGGCCGATGCCAGAGCTGCCGTGTGGACCTCCGGCGACAGCTCCCGCCTCGACTCGGTCGACGCGCCCGGATCCGACGCGTGGGCCGACGACGCGCAACGGGTCGACGAGGCGGCGACCGGCGGCTGGCGTTACCAGGGCGTGCGGTTCACCGTGCGGTCGGCGACGGTCGTCGCGCACACGGCGACCACGGCGAGGGTGCAGGTGGTCCTCGACAGCGCGGCATACGCCGTCGTCGGGCCCAGGGGTCGCGAGCAGCGTGCTGCTGCCACCGGTCAGCGCGTCGTGCTCGACCTGGTCCACACGACCCCGGGCTGGCGGGTGAGCCGCGTCAGCGTCTGATCAGGAGTCGAGCAGCCAGCCGACCGCGGAGCCCAGGTCGGGCTGTTGCCACCGGAAGCCGTTGGCCGACAGCCGCTCGGGCAGAACCCGGTGACTGTCGAGCACCTCCCGGGCGAACTCCCCGAGCACGACCATCAGCGCCGGCCTGGGGGCAGGCAGCAGCGCCGGTCGGCGAAGGGCCTTGCCCAGCGCCCGCATGACGTCACGTTGGCGAGCCGGCACCGGCCCGACCACGTTGACCGGACCGGTGACCTCTGGGTGGTCGATGAGGTGGATGAGCGCGGCGACCTCGTCGGCGAGGGTGATCCACGGCCACCACTGCCGACCCGACCCGAGCGGCCCGGCGAGGCCGAGCCGGGCAAGTGGTAGAACGCGCTCCATCGCACCGCCGTGGGGTGCGAGGACGATGCCGGAGCGGGCGTATGCCGTGGGCGCGCCGGCCGCCTGCGCCGGCTCGGTCGCCCCCTCCCAGGCCAGGACCACCTCGGTCGTGAAGCCCGACCCGGCGGGGCTGTCCTCGGTGAGCTCCTCCTCGCCACGGTCGCCGTAGAAGCCGATGGCGCTGCCGCTCACGAGGCGGAGCGGTCGCCCGGTGGCGGCGATCGCCGAGGCCACGGCATACGTCGCATCGACCCGACTGGTGAGGATCTCCCGCTTGCGGTCGGCCGACCATCGCTTGTCGCCGATGCCGGCGCCGGCGAGGTTGACCACCGCGTCGACATCCTCGAGGACGACCGGGTCGAGGTGCCGGGAGGTGGGGTCCCACCGGACCTCAGCGGCCGACCGGGGCCCTGAGCGCACGAGCCGGACGACCCGGTCACCGCGGGCCGTCAGCGCAGACGCCAGTGCGCCGCCGATCAGTCCGGACGAGCCGGTGATGGCGACGCACTGGGTCATGGCTGGTCGTGCCTAGAGGCCGAGCGAGGCCTCGAAGGCGCCCTCCTCGAGGCGAGTCTTCATCGCCGAGAGGAAGCGGGCGGCGTCGGCGCCGTCGACGAGTCGGTGGTCGTAGGACAGGGCGAGGTAGATCATCGACCGGATCGCGATCGTCTCGCCGCCGTCGGTGTCAGTGACGACGATCGGCCGCTTGACGACGGCACCCGTGCCCAGGATCGCGACCTGGGGCTGGTTGATGATCGGGGTGTCGAAGAGCGCGCCACGGCTGCCGGTGTTGGTCAGCGTGAAGGTGCCGCCGCCGAGCTCGTCGGGTGTGATCTTGTTGTTGCGGGTCCGGTCGGCGAGGTCGGCGATGGCCCGGGCGAGGCCGGCGATGTTGAGGTCGCCAGCGTTCTTGATGACCGGGACCAGCAGGCCGCGCTCGGTGTCGACGGCGACGCCGAGGTGCTCGGCGCCGTGGTAGGTCACCTGGTCACCGTCGATGCTCGCGTTGACCGTCGGGAAGGCCTTCAGCGCCTCGACGGCGGCGAGTGCGAAGAACGGCAGGAACGAGAGCTTGGTGCCCTCGCGCCGCTCGAACTCGGACTTGGCGCGGGCCCGCAGCCGGGCGATCTTGGTGACGTCGACCTCGACGACGGTCGTGAGCTGGGCCGAGGTCTGCAGGCTCTCGACCATCCGCTTGGCGATGGTCTGGCGAAGCCGGGACATCTTCTCGGTCGTGCCCCGGCGGCCGTCGGGGGCCGCGGCCGCTGCGCTGGCGGCGGGTGCAGGCGTCGCGGCGGGGGCGGTCTGCGCGGGTGCCGGGGCGGGAGCCTTGGCCGCCTCGATGGCATCCAGGACGTCCTGCTTGCGGATCCGGCCACCGATGCCCGTCCCCTTGACGGTGGTCAGGTCGATGCCTCCGTCGGCGGCGAGCTTGCGGACCAGTGGGGTGACGTATGCCGCGGAGTCGTCGGCCGCCGGTGCGGGCGCAGCAGGAGCCGGTGCGGGAGCCGGAGCTGGCGCAGGCGGTGCAGCCGGTGCCGGAGCAGGCGCCGCGGGAGCCGGTGCCGGAGCGGGCGCCGCGGGCGGCGGTGCCGGAGCGGGCGCCGCGGGCGCCGGTGCCGGAGCCGCGGGTGCCGGCGCGGTAGCAGGCGCCTCGGCCGAGGCGGCCTGACCGGCGCCCGAGCCGCCGATGACGGCCAGGTCAGCACCGACCGGAACCGTCTCGTCCTCGCTCACGAGGATCTTGGTGAGCGTGCCGGCCGCCGGCGAGGGGATCTCGGTGTCGACCTTGTCGGTGGAGACCTCGAGCAGCGGCTCGTCGACGGCGACCTCGTCGCCCTCGGCTTTCAGCCACCGCGTGACGGTGCCTTCGGTGACCGACTCGCCGAGAGCCGGCATCGTCACGGTCGTCCCGTCGCCGCCACCACCCTCGGCAGCTGCGGGTTCGGGGGCAGGAGCCGCGGCCTCCGGCTCCGGGGCGGGTGCCTCGGCGGGTGCGGGCTCGGCGACTTCCGCCGAAGCCTCCGCTGCGGCCGCCTGGCCATCGCCATCGGCAGCAGCCGGTGCGTCGCCGTCGCCGATGACGGCGAGGTCGGCGCCGACCGGAACCGTGTCGTCCTCGCCGACAAGGATCTGCTGCAGCGTGCCGGCGACGGGCGACGGGATCTCGGTGTCGACCTTGTCGGTGGAGACCTCGAGCAGCGGCTCGTCGACGTCGACATGGTCGCCGACGTTCTTGAGCCAGCGGGTCACGGTTCCCTCCGTGACGGATTCACCGAGGGCCGGCATGGTCACCCGTTCAGACATCAGTGTCGCTCCTTTTGACGTGGTCTCGCGCCCATCCTTGCAAACCTCAGGCGTGGGCGTGCAGTGGCTTGCCAGCGAGGGCGAGAAAGGCCTCGCCGAGCGCTTCGTTCTGGGTCGGATGGGCATGGATGAGGGAGGCGACGTCGTCGGGGAAGGCCTCCCAGTTGTAGATGAGCTGCGCCTCGCCGACCTGCTCGCCCATCCGGGCGCCGATCATGTGGATGCCGACGACCGGACCGTCGACCTGTCGGACGAGCTTGACGAAGCCCTGGGTCTGCAGGATCTGGGACTTGCCGTTGCCGCCCAGGTTGTACTCGTATGCCGTGACCTCGCCGAAGGTCTCCCGGGCCTGGGCCTCGGTCAGCCCGATCGAGGCGATCTCGGGGTCGCAGTAGGTGACGCGGGGGATGCCCAGGTCGTCGATCGGCCGCGGGGACAGGCCGGCGATGTCCTCGGCGACGAAGATGCCCTGGGCGAAGCCGCGGTGCGCGAGCTGAAGGCCCGGCACGATGTCGCCCACGGCGTACACATCGTCAACGTTGGTCCGGCAGCGCTCGTCGGTGAGGACGAACCCGCGGTCCATGGCGACCCCGGCCTCCTCGTAGCCGAGGCCGCTGGCGACCGGGCCGCGGCCGACCGCGACGAGAAGCAGGTCGGCCGTCAGCGTCTTGCCGGACTCGAGGGTGACCGTGACCGAGCTGTCGTCCTGGCTGGCCGAGGCGAACCGGGCTCCGGTGAGCGCCGTGATCTTGCGCTTGCGGAAGGCCCGCTCGAGGGCCTTGGACACCGCCTCGTCCTCGGCGGCGACGAGCCGGGGGAGCGCTTCGACGATCGTGACCTGAGCGCCGAACGACCTGTAGACAGAGGCGAACTCGACGCCGATCACCCCGCCGCCGAGGACGATGACCGACCCCGGCAGGGTGTCGAGCTGCAGCGCCTGTTCACTCGTGACGATCCGCCCGCCGATCTCCAGACCGGGCAACGACTTGGCCGCCGAACCGGTCGCGAGGACGACGTGCCGGCCGACGAGCGCGCGGTCGCCGACGGTCACTGTGTGGGGCGCGCTGAGGCGTCCCTCACCCTCGACGTAGTCGATCGCGCGCGAGGCGATGAGCCCCTGGAGGCCCTTGTAGAGGCGGCCGACGACTCCGTCCTTGTAGGAGAGCACGCCGGCCATGTCGATCGAGTCGACGCTGGACCGCACCCCGAAGGTCGCGCCCTCGCGGGCGTTGTCGGCGACCTCGGCCGCGTGGAGCAAGGCCTTGGTCGGGATGCAGCCCTGGTGCAGGCAGGTGCCACCCAGCTTGGCCTTCTCGACGAGGGCGACGGTCAGTCCCAGCTCGGCGGCACGCAGCGCGCAGGCGTAGCCGCCGCTCCCGCCGCCGAGGATGACCAGGTCGTGGGTGGGGTCGGCGGTAGCCGGCATACGAGTGACGCTCCTTTGCGCACGGTGGGTGTGAGGGCATCCTGTCACCGATCGCCACGGCATACGATCTGCCGTATGCCGTTCTGGAGCCGCCGCGGGAAGTCCGCCAGCGTCCCCGGGGCCACCCGCGCCGACCGGGACGCCGTCGAGGCGCATCTCCGGCAGTTCGTCGAGTCCCGGCTGTTCGTCGAGGGCTACGTCGAACCCTCGACCAACATCACCTCCACGACGGTTGTGCTCATCGCGCACGACGGCGAGTGGACCCGCAGGGCGGTGGCGACCCGCGAGGACGCCTTCGGCCTGGGCAAGCGGCTGGAGATCCCGGTGTACGACGTCAACCAGACCGGCTATCCGGCGCGGATGAGGGAGTGGACGGCGCGGCAGCGTCGAGACGGCAAGGCCTGACCCGCGCACTCGCGCACAACCTGCTGGCGCACCGTCGCCGGCTTTGGTTGGCTGGACCGAAGATTCCCGACCATCCCCACCATCCCCGACGAAGGAGACCTCATGGCTGACAAGAGCACTGGCCGCAAGGGCCCAGATCCCAAGAGCCCTGGCCCGAGCGACGAGATGAAGGCCAGGTTCCGTGAGGCCCTCGCCAAGAAGAACGCTCATGGCGGCAAGGACGTGGGGGACCGGTCCGGGCACTCCAAGGTGGACCACGCCCACGGCGCCGAGACCTCAGCGCGCGAGCAGATGTTCCGGAGGAAGTCCGGCTGACGGAGACCGGCGAGGCGGCAGCAATACCTGGATGAGGCAGAAATATCTGGCTCGACAACGTATTGCTGCCTCACCCGGTCGGCGCCAGCTCCGGGCGGGGCCGGGCCGGAGGCCCTGCGGGTCAGGCGTAGGACTCGACCAGCTCCACGAGGGTGGTGACCCCGTAGCCGGTCGCACCCTTGGGGACGTTGCCGTAGGCGCCGAGCGGGTTCCACGACGGACCGGCCATGTCGATGTGCGCCCACGGGATGCCGGCCCCGACGAACTCCGCGAGGAAGATGCCGGCGGTGAGCATGCCTCCCCACGCCTCGGCCTTGTGCGCGATGTCAGCGACCGGAGAGTCGAGTGAGGAGCGGTAGTCCCGCGGCAGTGGCATGACCCACATCGCCTCGCCGGCCACCTCCGCGGCCGCCGCCACGCGGGCCAGGAAGGCCTCGTCGTTGCCCATGAGACCGGCGATCCGGCGGCCGAGGGCGGTCATCTGCATGCCGGTGAGGGTGGCGATGTCGACCATCACATCGGGCTTCTTCTCGCTGGCCAGGGCCATGCCGTCGCCGAGGACCATCCGGCCCTCCGCGTCCGGGTCGAGGATCTCCACCGTCATGCCGGTCCGCATGGTCACGACGTCACCGGGGCGCTGGGCGTTGCCGCTGATCATGTTCTCGGCCAGACAGAGCCAGCCGGTCACGGCGACGGGCAGCCCCAGCTCGGCGACCGCGAGCACGGCGGCCAGGACGTCCGCGGCGCCGGCCATGTCGTGCTTCATCGTGAGCATGCCCTCGATGGGCTTGAGCCGGTAACCACCGGTGTCGAAGGTGATCCCCTTGCCCACCAACGCGATCGACGCCTTCGCCCCCGCCGGCCGGTAGGTCACCGAGACCATGCGCGGCGGGTTGTCGGAGCCCTGCCCGACGCCGATGATGCCGCCGCATCCGGCCTTGGCCAGGGCGGCCTCGTCCATGACCGACACGGTGAGCTTCGCGGGGCTGGCCTTGACCTCCCGCTTCACCCGCTGGACGAAGAGCTCGGGCGTGAGCAGGTTGGCCGGCAGCGTGATGAGGTCCATCGCGAGCCGGCGTCGCGAGCCCACGACGTCGGCGCGCTCGACGGCGGCCTTGACCGCCGCCCCCCGGCCCGCTCCGCTCACCACCGTGACCGTCGGCTCGGCGGCCGAGGCGCGGCGCTCGTACTGGTAGGTCCCGGCATACGCACCGTCAGCGACGGCGGTCACCGAGGCCAGGTCAGGGGCCGGGAGGGCGACGGCCACAGTGGCCGCCTTGCCGATGAGGGACCGCAGGGCCGCACCTGCGGCTCGGCGTAGGACGACCCCGTCGTATGCCGCGTCGCCGGCCGGCCCCAGGCCGGTGAGGACCACGGACTTGGCGGTGACCCCCGGAACCCCCACGACCCGGGCGACCTCGTCGGGAGATCCCTTGAGCCCCAACGTTTTTGCCGCCTCGGCGAGATGTGCGACCGCGTCGGCAGGAAGGACATCGGCCCCGGCGAGGACGGGACCCTCTGCGTCCTTGGCCAGGCCCATGACCAGGGCGTCGGCAGCGACAGCGGGGGCGGGACGGGTGGCGAGCTTGAGGGTGGTCACGCGCGATCCTTCGGGGTGGCTGGGGTACCGGGGTCGGTTCGGAGGCTACTCCGGGCGCGTTAGTGTGCGGAGCATGACCGAAGCCGCCCTCCTGCACTCACCGCTTCACGACCGGCACGTCGCCCTCGGTGCCAAGATGGCCGACTTCGGCGGGTGGGAGATGCCGATCGAGTACCCCGGTGGGGGAGTCGTCGCGGAGCACACCGCGGTCCGCGAGAAGGTGGGCATCTTCGACGTCTCCCACCTCGGCAAGGCGCGGGTCAGTGGGCCCGGTGCCGCGGCATACGTCAATTCCTCCCTGACCAACGACCTGGCCAAGATCGGGCCGGGCCAAGCGCAGTACACCTTGTGCTGCAACGAAGCTGGCGGGGTCGTCGACGACCTCATCCAGTACGTCCGCAGCGACGACGACGTGTTCCTCATCCCCAACGCCGCCAACACGGCCACCGTGGTGGAGCTGCTCAAGGCCAACGCGCCGGAGGGCATCACCGTGGAGAACCTCCACGACCAGTACGGCGTCATCGCGGTCCAGGGGAGCCTGTCCGACGAGGTGCTCGCCGAGCTCGGTCTCCCCGTCGACCACGACTACATGTCCTTCGTCGAGACTACCTGGGAGGGCTTGCCGGTCATCGTCTGCCGCACCGGCTACACCGGCGAACGCGGCTACGAGCTGGTTCCCGCCTGGGACGCGACCCCGACGCTGTGGGACGCACTCGTGGAGAAGGTCCGCGAGCGCGGCGGTATGCCGTGTGGTCTCGGCGCGCGTGACACCCTCCGTACGGAGATGGGCTACCCGCTCCACGGCAACGACCTCTCCCCGACGATCACGCCGGTCATGGCCGACGCGGCCTGGGCGGTCGGCTGGAACAAGGACGCCTTCTGGGGCAAGGAGGCGCTCACCCAGGAGCGCGCCGCCAAGAGCACCCGGCTCATGCGCGGCCTGGTCGTCACCGGCCGCGGCATCCCCCGGTCGCACTGCGAGGTCATGGACGCAGGCGGCGCCGTCGTCGGCGAGGTGACGTCCGGGACGTTCTCACCGACCCGCAAGCAAGGCATCGCGCTGGCTCTCCTCGACCGGTCGGTCGCTCTCGGCGACGAGGTCGTCATCGACGTCCGCGGCCGCGAGGTGCCGGCCCAGGTGGTCAAGCCGCCGTTCGTCGAGGTCGGGGTGCGGGAGGCCTGAGGTGAGCGAGGCCTGGACCTGGACGTATGCCGATGCCGACGGCGAGGAGCTGTCCGGCCCGGCACTGCCGACAGCCGCCTTCCCGAGCCAGACCGACGCGGAGGCCTGGCTCAGCGAGTCCTGGGAGGACCTCGGCGACGAGGGCGTCGACAGCGTCACCCTGTGGCGCGACGGGGCCGTCGTCTACGGACCGATGAGCCTGCAACCAGGCACCTGAGCCCGTCGGTGGAAGCCCGCTCGGGTCGTCGGACAGGCGTAAGCCTCAGGAGGGGTACTCGCCGCGCTTGTTCTGCGGGCGCGGCATCCGGGTGCGACGCATCTGGAAGGCGCGCATCACGGCATACATCGGCATGCCTCGAGGGATCTGGCCGGCGCCGAACTTCGTCACGAGCTGCCCCTTGAGCTTGCGCCACATGAGGAACAGGTCGATCGCCGCGAGCCCGATCAGGCCGTAGACCGCCGCGAAGATGAGCGTGTAGGCGGCCGGGAACTTCGGCGCGATGAAGGTCAGCGCGAGGACGAGCAGCATGATGGGCAGCATCAGCTCCCCGAGGTTGCGCCGGGCGTCGACGAACTCGCGGACGTAGCGTCGGACCGGTCCGCGGTCCCGAGCGGGCAGGTTCTTCTCGTCGCCGGTGAGCAGCGCCTGCCGCTGGAGCGCCTGCTGCTCACGCCGCTTGAGCTTGTCGCTGTCCCGCGCCACCTTGCGGTCGGTCACGACCAGAGGCTGCTTGCGCGCGGCCTCCTGCTCGCGGCGCTTGGGCGTGGGCCGGTTCTTGGCACCCGGGCGCGGGGGAGCGCCGACCGTCGCGGCCTGCTCCTCGTTCAACGACTTGTCTTTGCGTCCGAACACCGCCACATCGTATGCCGTCCGCGCGCCTCTCCCTGCCGCGGCGCCATCTGCGTGGGTAGGCTCCCAGCCGTGACCGACGACGTGCTCTCCGCTGACCAGATCTCCGCCCTCCGCACCCGCGTCGCCGAGCTGATGCCCGGCATACGGGCCGACCTGGAGGCGCTCACCCGGATCCCGAGCATCTCCCTCGACGCCTTCGACCAGGCCCAGGTCGACCGGTCGGCGCAAGCGACCGCCGAGCTGCTCCGCGCCGAAGGGCTCGAGGTCGAGATCGTCCGCGAAGGTGGCCGCCCGGCGGTCATCGGCCACATCGACGGGCCAGAGGGCGCGCCGACGGTCACCCTCTACGCCCATCACGACGTCCAGCCCGTCGGGGACGAGTCCCTATGGGACACACCGCCGTTCGAGCCGACCGAGCGTGATGGGCGGCTCTACGGACGCGGTGCTGCCGACGACAAGGCCGGGATCATGGCGCACATCGCGGCCCTGCGCGCGCACAAGGGCGACCTGCCGGTCGGCGTGACGGTGTTCGTCGAGGGCGAGGAGGAGATCGGCTCGGACTCGCTCGCGACGATCCTCGAGCGGCACGGCGACAAGCTCAAGGCGGACGCCATCGTGCTCGCCGACTCCGGCAACTGGGACATCGGCGAGCCGGCCCTGACGACGACCCTTCGCGGTCTGATCCGGGTGGTTGTGACGGTCCGGACCCTCGACCACGGCGTGCACTCGGGCATGTTCGGCGGGGCCGTCCCCGATGCGATCACGACCCTCATCCGGCTCATCTCGACCCTCCACGACGCCGACGGCAACCTCACCGTGACCGGGCTCAAGGAGAGCACTGCCACCGACCTGCCCTATGACGAGGCGCGGCTGCGGCGCGAGTCGGGGCTGCTCGACGGCGTCCAGCTCATCGGTTCCGGCGACCTGCTCACCCGGATGTGGAACAAGCCGTCGATGACGACGATCGGGATCGACGCACCCTCGGTCGCCGAGTCCTCCAACACCCTCGTCGCCCAGGCCTCGGCCAAGCTGTCGATGCGGATCGCGCCGGAGGAGAACCCCGACGACGCGTATGCCGCACTCAAGGCCCATCTGGAGGCCCACGTCCCGTGGGGGGCCCAGCTGGAGATCCACCTCGACGACAAGGGGTCCGGCTTCGACGCCGACGCGACGGGTCCGATCTACGACCAGACCCGTGCCGCGTTCACCGACGCCTGGGGTGTCGAGCCGGTCGACATCGGTGTGGGCGGATCCATCCCGTTCGTGGCCGCGTTCGCCGAGAAGTTCCCCAACGCCGCGCTGCTCGTCACCGGCGTCGAGGACCCCGACGCGCGCGCGCACGGCGCCAACGAGTCGCTGCACCTCGGTGAGTTCGAGAAGGTGTGTGTCGCCGAGGCCGTGCTGCTTGCTCGCCTCGGCGCCCTACCGCGCGACTGACCGGACGACCGGCGGATCGGTCATCGGCGGGCACCCTCGGCCCGACGAACGGCCGGCTCCGCCGGCCGTCGCCCGGTGGCGTCAGCCCATCGTCTTCTGACCGTCGAGGGACTCGCGGATGATGTCGGCGTGCCCGGCATGCTGCGCGGTCTCGGCGACGATGTGGGCGAACACCCGTCGCGCCGAGCGAGTCGCCCCGGGCGTGAACCACGGCGCGGGCGGCAGTGGCCAGGCGTGGTCCAGGTCGGAGGTCCTGACCAGCTCGTCGGTCGCAGCCGCCACCGCGGCATACGTCTCGAGCGTGCCGGCCAGGGTCTCGCCCTCGAGGAGCCGGAAGCCGTCGGCATAGTCGGAGTAGTCGCCGTCGTTCGCCAGTGCCTCGGTGCCGCGGACGACGAAGTCGGCCCAGCCCTGCTCGGTCTGGGCAACGTGCTTGACGATGCCGCCGAGGGTCAGCTCGCTCACGGTGGTCCGCTGCGCGGCCTGCTCGTCGGTGAGGCCGCCCACGGTGTGCCGCAGGAAGTAGCGCGCCGCGCCGAGTGCCTCCAGCAGGTCGGCGCGTTCACGGCTGAGCTCGGTTGCGCCGGTCGTACCGGTTGTGCCGGTGGGTGCTGAGTCGGTCATGGAGTCCTCCTCGTTCAGACGGTGCCCGCGCTTCGGGCCACTGAGGTCAACGGTAGGGACCCTTCCGGCCAGTTCCTGTCCGCAATACCCCCGGTGACTGAGCGCTCAGCCGGCGGATCAGTCGCGGGCCACGCCTGGAAGGGCGGTCAGTCCTTGCTGGTCTCTCCCGGCAGTGCCAGCATCTGGTCCAGGGCCGAACGCGCCTGTGCCGCAACGGTTTCGTCGACCCTGATTGGGTTCACGACGCGGCCGTCGACGAGCGACTCCAGCGCCCAGACGAGGTGCGGCAGGTCGATCCTGTTCATCGTCGAGCAGTAGCAGACGTTCTTCTCCAGGAACGCGATCCGCTGCTCCGGGAACTCGCGCGCCAGCCGCCGGACGAGGTTGAGCTCGGTTCCGACCACCCACGAGGTGCCGGCCGGGGCTGCCGCGATCGTCTTGATGATCCTCTCGGTCGACCCGACCTCGTCGGCGAGCTCGACGACCTCGTTCTGGCACTCCGGGTGGACGATCACGCGCACCCCGGGGATCTCGCGCCGCGCCGCCTCGACGGCTTGCACGCTGAACCGGCCGTGCACCGAGCAGTGCCCTCGCCACAGGATCATCCGCGCCGACTGGAGCTGGTCGACGGTCAGCCCGCCGCGCTCCTTGTGCGGGTCCCAGACGACACAGTCGGTGAGCGACCCGCCGAGGTCACGGACCCACGTGTTGCGGCCGAGGTGCTGGTCAGGCAGGAACAGCACCTTGCCGGCGCCTTCCCGACCCCCACCGGCCTTGTCCATGGCCCAGGTCAGGGCCGTCCTGGCGTTCGAGGAGGTGCAGATGGTCCCGCCGTGCCGCCCGGTGAACGCCTTGATCGCCGCCGAGGAGTTCATGTAGGTCACTGGGACGACGTCGTCGGCCACGCCGGCCTCGACGAGGTCGTCCCAACAGTCCTCGACCTGGCTGATCGCCGCCATGTCGGCCATCGAGCATCCGGCGGCCAGGTCGGGGAGGATCACGGTCTGCGCGTCCGACGTCAGGATGTCGGCGGACTCGGCCATGAAGTGCACGCCGCAGAAGACGATGTTGGCGGCATCCGGGCGCGCGGCAGCGTCCTTGGCCAGCTTGAACGAGTCACCCGTCACGTCGGCGAACTCGATGACCTCGTCCCGCTGGTAGTGGTGTCCCAGCACGAACACCGAGTCACCGAGTGCCGCCTTCGCGGCGCGCGCCCGCTCGACGAGACCAGGGTCGGAGGGCGCCGGCAGGTCGCCGGGGCACTCGACCCCGCGCTCGGACGCCAAGTCGCGTCCCTTGCCGAGGACGAGCAGGGGCAGGGGGGCAATGGTGCTCACAGGAGCGATCGTATGACGTAAGCCGAGGACCGTGGCTCGCGTCATGCTCCCGGCCCGCTCCCCGCCCGCCCCCACTCACGAGCGCCGAGCCGGCCCGCTCCCCGTTCGCTCCCCTCCCCGCCCGCTCCCCACTGCTCCCCGCACGTGCGGGCTTGTTCAGCTCGCGGGCGCGGCTTGACCTGAACAACCCCGCACGTGCGGGGTTGGGGAGCCGGGGGTGAGGTGGCGAGGTGGCGAGGGTGATCGGGTGGTGTGCCGGGCCGGGGCCGGGGCCGGGGTGGGGGTGGGGGTGGGGTGGGGGTGGGGGTGCGGCAATGGCCCCGCACGTGCGGGCTTGTTCAGCTCGCGGGCGCGGCTTGACCTGAATAACCCCGCACGTGCGAGGTTGGGGAGCCGGGGCGAGGTGGCGAGGGTGATCGGGTGGTGTGCCGGGCCGGGGC
>Ga0073909_10000007_pt1 | contig 90385 bp, 68 predicted proteins | sample Coa_R1_6_FD_66439 | JGI IMG/M metagenome (GOLD analysis project Ga0073909, IMG submission 66439) | Surface soil microbial communities from Centralia Pennsylvania, which are recovering from an underground coalmine fire. - Coalmine... | ecosystem: Environmental > Terrestrial > Soil > Unclassified... | reverse complement strand
CCCGTACCAATCGCCCCACCAATCGCGATCATCTGCACATGCCGATTACTCAACGACTGCTTATAACCAACCTGCTCGGCATCCAAAGAATTCTGCGGCTCGTCACGCTCAGCAACGTCCACGGTGGTCTCGCTCATGCTGTGTCCTTGCGTCGTAGGATCCGAATCGGCGTACCGAACCGGAGGGGCGTCCTGACAGGTGTCAAGCACTATGTCGTCTGTGAGGAGGCCACCGCAACCGCTGAACGCCGCGTGTTCGTTAAGTTCTCGTTTCGTTCGGGTCCACCGGATCGCGGTCGTCGAAGGTCACGTCGATCCGTTCGTAGCCCTTGGTGCGCATGGCTCGTGCCTGGTTCGCGTAGGTCAGCTTGTCGGCGGCGGTGAGCGAGACGTCGTCGGTGAACGGCGTGAGCAGCGCCCGCGGATAGAGCTTCCCGGCCCGGACCGCGCTCATCTCGGCGGAGATGACGACGATGACGGCGGCGAGGTAGACGAAGGCCAACAGGCCGAGGACGAAGCTCACGACACCGTTGGTGGCCGAGGCGTTCTTGACGACCCGGCCGACGTAGACGACGCCGAAGGTCTGCAGCGCCTGCCAGCCGATCGCGGCCAGCACGGAGCCGGGCAAGAGGTGCCGGTGACGAACCGACCCGACGCCAATCCTGAAGCACAGCAACACGATTCCGGTGTTGACAACGACCGACGCCAGCGCGACGAGAACCTTCTGCCAGATACCCCAGCCGGTCGTGGATGAGGCGAACGTCGAGATGACCGTCGTCGCGATGATCGCGACCCCTGCAATGACGACGAGGAGGAGCGAGCGAGCCCGGGCGAGAAGCGGGTTGGGCCGGCTGTTGCGAGGGATCGCCCAGATCGTGTTCATCGTGTACTGGAGGGCGTTGCCGACGCCGAGCGCGCCATAGAGCGACACCAGGCCGCCGATGACCACGCCGGTCGTGCCGCCGGACAGCGACTTCGGGTCGCCGAGCTGGTCACCGACGACGGGGAACTGGCTGAGCGCGGACTCGAGGATCTCCTGTCGCCAGTGCGGGTGGTTGCGAAGCAGGACGCTGAGAATGGTCGCAAGGAGGAGCAGCAGCGGGAACATCGAGACGAACGCGTAGTAGGTCAACAGGGCGGCGAGGTAGCCGCCGGCGTCGTCGAAGAACTTGTAGAGGACACCGATGGGGAACCCGAGCACCGGATAGCGGCGCTGGAGGTGGTCCACCCGGTCGACGACGGTCACGGGACCGATCATGTCGTATCCCATCCTGTATGCCGGGGAGCACAATGCCGGTCGTGGACCCTCTCCCGACCCGCCCGGACGACCCGCGGCTCCTGCTGGCATACGGCACCCTGAAGGAGGACGAGCCCATCCACGGCGGCGCCGCCGTCCCCCGCGTCATCACGGTACGGCGCGGGCTGCGGATCCCGGGGCGGCTCTACGACGTGGGTGCGTACCCCGCCGCGGTCCTGGACCACGCCGCCCTGCGCGGCGCGCGCCCGGTGACGACAGCCTTCGTCGCCGACCTGGTCCGCATCGTCACGGCGTCGACGAGCGAGGAAGAGCTCGAGGCGACGCTCGCGGCATACGACGACTACGAGGACGAGGAATACCGCAGGATCGCGATCCCCCTGGACGACCCCGCACACACAGGCGCCTGGATCTACGAATGGGTCAGTCCGACAACGGGACTGGCCCCGATCCCTTCCGGTGAGTGGTCCCTGCGACATCCACCTCGGGACGACTAGAAGATCGGGAGGGACACGCCCGACCACTCCAGGCCGGCCCGCACGAGGGAGACCAGTAGGCCGAGCAGGAAGGCCCATCCCACCCCGGCCCAGCCCGACCATCGGCCACCCTGCGGCCGGGCCGGTCGGGCGGGCCGTGGTGGAGCGACCCGTTCGCACACGGCATACGCGAGGACGCCGAGGCCAAGCGGGAGGGGGGCGACCCAGAACCAGAACCACTTGGTGCCGCGCGTCGGAGGCGGACCGAGCAGGACCAGCGCGACGAAGCCCGTCCCGAGGAGCAGGAGGGTCCAGAAGCGCACTGGCAGGCCGGCGTGGGACGAACCGGACAGTCGAGGCACCTTGGCCGCGTCGAGCCGGACGGGGAAGAGCGCGGCCGACAGGCTCACGACAAGGGTGGCGAGCCACGACGCGACCAGGAACCAACCCAGCGCGACCGACGGCCTGGCGAGCCAGATCCGGCGGCGAACGTCCCTGTCTCGCAACGTGTTTGCTGTGGGCACAGTTCCGGCCAGCCCGGCCCCGTCGACGCCCTCCATGAGCGCAGAGTATCCCCGCTCCCGCTCCCGGTCAGCCGTCAGCCGTCAGCCGCCGAGCAGCTGGGAGGCGGCGTGGATGATGACGCCGGCGAGGGCGCCGACGATGGTTCCGTTGATCCGGATGAACTGGAGGTCACGGCCCACGTGCAGCTCGATCCGGTCGGAGGCCTCCTTGCCGTCCCATCGGTCGATGGTCGCCGAGATGACCTCCGCGAGCTCGGACCCATAGGTGTTGATGAAGAACGCGACCGCGTCGCCGAGGTGGCCCTCGAGCCGGGTCCGCCACACCTCGTCCTGCAGCAGGTGGTCGGACAGGTCCTTGAGGAGCTCGTCGCCGCGCACCCACAGGTAGGACGACTCGTCGTCCATCGCGGTGAGCAGCGAGGTCTTGAGCGACTGCCACAGGGCGAGCGCCGTGGCGCCGGCCTGGGGGTGGGTGAGCAGCCGGGTCTTGAGCTGCTCGGCCCGGGCCATCGTGTCGGGGTCGTGCTGCAGGTCGCCGGCGAGGCGACGGAGCAGGTCGTCGAAGGCGAGCCGGGCCGGGTGGTCCTGCTTGTCGTGGATCTCCTGCAGCCAGGTGAGGATCTGGGTGTAGGTCCAGCTGATGACCTTCTCGTCGAGGAACGGCGGCGACCACCACGGTGCCCGCTCCCCCATCAGCTGCTGGAAGGTGCCCGGGTTGTCGACCAGCCAGGTCCGCAGCTGGTCGATGCCGAGATCGACCAGGCCGTGGTGCGAGCCGTCAGCCACGACGCCCTCGAGGAGCGAGCCGGCGATCGGGCTGATCGGCTCCTTGGCCAGGCGCGGGAGAAGCAGGTCCTCGACGAAGTCCCTCACCTCCGCGTCGTTCATCCGCTCCAGACCGGCCCGCCCGACGCGTCGCATCTCGACCATCGCCCGGTGCCGGTGCTGCGGCTCGGCGAGCCAGCGACCGAGCCGCTCGCCGATATGGGCCGCCGCGAGCCGCTCACGGGCGATGTCCTCGGTGAGGAAGTTCTCGGTGACGAACTCCTGCAGGTTGCGGCCGATCTCGTTCTTGCGCTTGGGAATGATCGCGGTGTGCGGGATGGGGAGCCCGAGCGGGTGCTTGAACAACGCGGTCACGGCGAACCAGTCCGCGAGCGCACCGACCATGGCCGCCTCGGCCGCGGTGTTGACGTAGCCCCAGCCCGTCGCGTCGCGGACACCCAGTGTCGCGGCATACACGATCGCAGCGAGGACGAGAAGGGAGAGCGCGAGGAGACGCATCCGGCGCAGACCCGCGCGCCGCTGCGCGTCGGCGGGTGAGGGCGTCATGAGACTCATGCCGTTGATCCTGCCTGATCGGGTTCGGGGCGTAGGACACAACGTCCGGTCCCTTCCGCTGGGTGCCGCGTGCCGGTTCGTAGGCCGGCCGCTCCCCTCCCGAGGCGCAGCCGATCGCCCCGCCCCGCGACCGTAGACTGGTCGCCCGTGCGCTTCCTCAACGACCTGCAGCCCCAGTTCGACCTGACGTACGGCGACGTGTTCATGGTGCCGGCCCGCTCCGACGTGGCCAGCCGGCTGGACGTCGACCTCGCTTCCGTCGACGGCTCCGGCACCACGATCCCGCTCGTCGTCGCGAACATGACGGCGATCGCCGGCCGCCGGATGGCCGAGACGGTGGCCCGTCGCGGCGGCATCACCGTCATCCCGCAGGATATCCCGGTCGACGTCGTGCGGGAGGTGGTCGCCTGGGTCAAGCAGCGGCACCTCGTCGCCGACACCCCGATCACGCTGACCGAGTCGATGACGACCGGCGAGGCGATCGTGCTCCTCGCCAAGCGGGCCCACGGCGCCGCGGTCGTCGTCGACGGGCGGCGGCCGGTCGGGCTGGTGACCGAGCACGACCTGTCCGGGGTCGACCGCTACACCCAGGTCCGCGACGTCATGGTCCGCGACGTCGTCACGCTCCCGGACGGGCTGGGGCCGGAGGAGGCGTATGCCGAGCTGTCCCGTGTGCGGCACCGGCTCGCGCCGGTGGTCGACGACAACGGCGACCTCGTGGGGATCCTCACCCGGGCCGGAGCGCTCCGGTCCGGTCTGTACACACCGGCCCTGGACGCCGACGGCCGGCTGCGGGTGGCCGCGGCGGTCGGTATCAACGGCGACGTGGCGGCCAAGGCCGCGGCCGTGCTGGACGCCGGCGCCGACGTGCTCGTCATCGACACCGCGCACGGGTTCCAGACCAAGATGCTCGAGGCGCTCAAGGCGGTACGTGCCCTCGACCCGCAGGTGCCGGTGGTGGCCGGCAACATTGTCTCCGCGGAAGGCACCCGTGAGCTGATCGCGGCCGGTGCCGACATCGTCAAGGTCGGCGTCGGCCCGGGCGCGATGTGCACGACCCGGATGATGACCGCCGTCGGGCGTCCCCAGTTCTCGGCGGTGCTCGAATGTGCCTCCGCCGCAAGGGAGCTGGGCAAGAACGTGTGGGCCGACGGCGGCGTCCGTCACCCCCGAGACGTGGCGCTCGCGCTTGCAGCCGGCGCGTCCAACGTCATGATCGGGTCGTGGTTCGCCGGCACCCTGGAGTCGCCCGGCGACCTGTTCACCGGCAGCGACGGTCGGCAGTACAAGGAGTCCTTCGGCATGGCCTCATCGCGCGCGGTCCGCAACCGGACCGCCAGCGACACGGCATACGACCGGGCCCGCAAGGCCGTCTTCGAGGAGGGCATCTCCTCTGCCCGTATGTACATCGACCCGGCCCGGCCGAGCGTCGAGGACGTCATCGACCAGATCGTCGCCGGGGTCCGCAGCTCGTGCACGTATGCCGGTGCGCGGAGCCTGGAGGAGTTCCACGCCAACGCGGTCGTCGGGATCCAGAGCCTCGCGGGCTTCACCGAAGGGGCCCCGGTCACCCAGTCCTGGTGACACCGGCCTGGCCGGTGGAGGTGTTCCGATGCGCCCTGCCGCGTCCGCATACCTCCACCCAGCGGGCGCGCGGCCTATGGGCGGACGGCGAGCTGGTCGACCGGCGGGAGCTGGACGCCGAGCGGCGTGACCCGCCCAGTTGCCGGGTCGACCGCCTTGATCGCGCGGTCCGCAGCCACCATGAGGAGCTTCAGGCTGTCCGGCGACCAGGCCAGCGCGCCGTCGCTGAACGCCGATGTCAGAGCGACGGGCACCAGCCGTCGGCTCCCGGTCGTGAGGTCGATGACGAGCAGACTCCAGCCGTTCGTGACGGCGACCGCAACGGCAGCGAACCGCCTGTCAGGGGAGATCTGGCCCACGGCGTTCGGCCCAAGACCGGATCCGAGGCCGTGCCGGACACCGGTCGCCCGGTCCACCAGTGCCGTTGAGCACCTGTACCGGTCGTCGCAGTCGGTGACCAGCCAGCCATGTGCCGACGCCGCCACGACCTGCCCGGTCGTGATCCGGTGCAGACCGTCGCCGTTCGCGGCATACGAGCCACTCGTGCCTTGGAAGACGAGCGAGCCTGACCCGCCCGCCTGGGCCGAGAAGAAGGCCATGTTGGGAGGAATAGGAATCGGCGCCCGACCGGCGCCCTTCCCGTCCAGGGTGACCAGCGACAGGACCGGTTTCGCGTCGGTCCCGGCAGTCACCCACACGTGGCTCGAGTCCGGCCCCGGGAACACCCGCCCCCCGGTGGCCAGGGCTCCTTGGGCCCCCACGGCCGGAGCACCGTCCCGGACGACGTAGCCGGGGACGGCGTCGAGGGGCCGGATGAGCACCTCGCGCGGGCCGGCGATGAACGCCACCGGGCCACTGCTGGCCAGACCCGGCACCGGGGTCGTCACAACCCGGCCCTGTGCCATGTCGATCCTGACCGTGGCCCCGGAAGCGAGCGCGAACAGGTCCCAGCCACCAGTCACCCCCAGGAGCGGATGTCCCACCCTGACGATGGATGGACCCGCCGTGTCCGTCGCCACCGAGACGCTCGGCGCGGTGGTCGGCGGCCGCAGGGCTCCCGACGTGGAAGAGACCGTCGGCGAGGGCGGCTGCCGGTCGGTTGCGCCCATCCGGTTGGCGACGGCGATCCCGGCCACGCCCAGGACCACGACGCCTGCGATCACGCCGAGCAGCGGCGGGCCCCGACGTCGGCGCGCCTCGGGCTCGCGCACGCGCCCCTTGTCATCGACCACGAACCAGTCGCGGTCGCTGCGGCGCTCCTCGTCCGGCGGCACCTCCCCATCATGGGCCACGGGCGGGACGGGTCCCCGCCCATCCACGAGCACATGGCATACGAGACGCCCCAAGCGGACCTACGCGAGCGTAGGGAGCGGATGCTGGGGGTCCCAACCCCGGGGATCCGCTCCCTACGGTGGCGTAGCCAGCGCCAAGATGCAGTCCTTGCGCCCACACGGCGTCGCCCGGCCGGCCCAGCCCCGCGACCGGAACAGGGCGTCGAGCTCCCCAGCGGTGCGGCACGGGGTGATCGCACAGTCCGGCCAGAAGACCCGCACCGTGAGCCACCCGTCACCGCCCACCTCCCGGTCGCGCTGCCCGTCCCGGGTCCGGTGCCCCCAGCCCTCGTGCCCCGCCCGACCGTCGACCTCGACGATCACCTTCAGGGCCGGGTAGCCGTTGTCGTGGTAGCGACGTCGCCCGGAGTCGGTGGCCAGCTGCCGGACCCCGGTGGGCAGCCCATGCGCCCGCTCGACATCACGGATGAAGCGCACCTCGGCGGCGCTCTGCGCCCCGTCGGCCATGTCGGCCAGCGCCTCGGTGAGCAGCACCAGGTGCCGGTGCCGGGGCCGGCGGCCCAGCTCGGTGAGCAGCTCACCGACCGAGACTCGTTCAGTCCTGACGGCCTCGGCAAACAAGCCGACCGCACCATCGAGCCCGCCTTCGTGGGCCAGATCCAGCAGGGTGGCCGGAACCGTCGTGCGCCACGGGTACTCGGTGTCATGGACCACCGCGTCCCAACGCCGCACCTGTCGCACCTCCACCCCCGCCGGCGGGTCGACGCGACGACCATGTGGGACGGCCAGGGACACGACGGACGGGTCGCGGCCGGTCAGTCCCCACAGCCGCCCGGCCGACGCGCCGCGGAACGCCACGGCGGCCCCCGGCGCGGCCGTCTCGAGCTGCAGGAACGCTGTCATCGCCGTCACCGACCAACCCTCCCGGCCCGGCGTGGTCAGGTAGACCCCGCGCCCTTGAGCGGTCCACCGACGCGAGGCCACCCGCCATCGCACGAGCTCGTCGGTCAGCCCGGCGGCGCGGCACTGGGCCCGGGTGACCAGCGCGCACTGCACGTCGGCGTGTCGTCGCAAGGCACCCCAGTCCGGGCCGCTCGTCGTCGCTCCCATCGACATACCGTGCCCGATCCGGGCGGGGTGCGCCGCCGGTCATCCACAGGCAGACGGCATACGAGACACCCCAGGTGGACCTACGCGAGCGTAGGGAGCGGATCGTCCGGGTCCACACCCCGACGATCCGCTCCCTACGGTCCCGTATGCCGGGCGGGGGTCATTCGGTAGCGGGGCGGACGGCGAGGGCCGACGTGCCGGCGAGGTAACGCTCGGCCGCTCTCGCACTGGGACCCATGCCCGCCGCCGCCGCGACCGCGATGACGGCGATGACCACCCAGCCGGCAGCGTGCAGGTTCATGGCCAGCCAGGTGTAGGCCGCCGGGGCCCAGAGGCTGCCGATGGCGAAGCCGACCCTGGAGACGCCCTGGTACTCCCCGCGCCGGGTGGGGTCGGACAGCTCGGCCTGCAGGCCCCACTGGCTCGCCGACTCGAAGAGCTCGGCACCGGTCACCGTTACGTGCCCGACCCAAACGAGCACAATCGTCACCCAGCCGATCGTCGAGTGGGTGAACAGGACGATCAGGCAGGACAGGGTGAAGAAGCCGGCCGAGACGCGTGATGCGCGCAGTGCACCGGGCACCGTGTCGGCGCCGCGGGAGGCCGGCACCTGGAAGAGGACGGCGAGCACCGTGTTGGTCCCGAACAGCCACGCGAGAAGGACCCGCGGCGCGTCGGTCTCCTGGACGAGCCACAGCGGGATGACGACGTTGAGGAGGACCTGGTTGGTCGTGAGGACGCCGCTCATGATGCTCGTGAGGAGGTAGCCCCGGTTCCGGAGCGCCGCCCCGGTGGTGGGTGCGCCCGGCTCGGCGACATGCCGGTGGCCGGGTTCGGGAAGGCGCAGGACGAGCAGGGCGCCGAGGGCGAGGACGAGCGCCGTGGCATACGGCAGTGCCTTGATCCCGGTGTCGGTCGGGAGGGCGAGGGCTAGGCCGCCGATCAGCGCGCCGACGGTGAAGCCGATGTTGAGCGCGCTGCGCATGAAGGCCATCGAGCGGACCCGCTCCTCGCGGGGGAAGGCGTCCAGCGTGTAGGCGCCCCGGGCCGCGCTGCCGGCAGAGTCGATCACCTCGCCGACCACCATGATCGCCACGAACGCACCGAACCCGTGCGCGAACGGCCAGGCGAGGAAGGTCAGGGCGGCGAGGAACGCGCAGGCGAACCACACGGGGCGGGGCCCGAACCGGTCCGACAGCTTGCCCAGCGGGACAGCGGTGACGAAGGACGCGACCCCGCCGATGGTGAGGCCGAGCCCGACCCTGGCCGCGGACAACCCGACGAAGTGGGTGAAGTAGAACGCGCTGCCGGTGAGGAACGCGCCGGAGCCCATCGCGAAGAGCACCGACCGGAGAGCCAGGCTGCGCGCCAGCCGGCTCTCCGGGAGCAGTCGTTCCAACGCCCTCGGGATCCCCACAACGGCTCATTGAACCAGCCGGTGACAGGATGAGCTGCATGGATATCGGCCCTTCAGGACGACCCGCGCCACCCGGTCGCGTCGGCTGATGGCGCACGCACCCGCGCCCTTGGAAGCGCCCGTCGACCCGGCCTCCGCGCTCCGCCGCGTCGCGTACCTCATGGAGCGGTCGCGCGCCGGTTCATACCGGGTCGACGCCTTCCGCAACGCCCTCGCCCTCGTCAAGGCGATGCCTGCGGGCGAGCTCGCGAACCACCTCGCGGAGGGCACGATCCAGTCGGTCAGCGGCATCGGCAAGTCCACCGGGGAGGTCCTGGAGGAGGCGTATGCCGGTGAGCTCCCCTCCCGCTTGGCCGCCCTCCAGGACGCCGCGTCGAAACCCTTGGCGACCGGCGGCGAGGCGCTGTGGGCGGCCCTCAAGGGTGACTGCCACGCGCACTCCAACTGGTCCGACGGCGGGTCACCGATCGACGAGATGGTCCTTGCCGCAATGGAGCTGGGCCAGGAGTGGCTCGTGCTCACCGACCACTCCCCACAGCTGCGGGTGGCCAACGGGCTGACCGTGGAGCGGCTCCGCAAGCAGCTGTCCATCGTCGACGCGATCAACAAGGGGCTGGGGTCGGCGTTCCGGCTGCTCAAGGGGATCGAGGTCGACATCCTCGACGACGGGGCCCTCGACCAGACCGAGGAGATGCTCGGGCGGCTCGACATCGTCACCGCCTCGGTCCACTCCAAGCTGCGGATGAACGCCGTCCCGATGACCAAGCGGATGGTCGCCGCCGTGTCCAACCCGCGGGTCAACGTGCTGGGCCACTGCACCGGGCGGCTCGTCGAGGGCAGCCGCGGGACGCGGCCGCAGTCGTCCTTCGACGCCCTCGCCGTCTTCACCGCCTGCCTGGACAACAACACAGCCGTCGAGATCAACAGTCGTCCGGAGCGCTGCGACCCGCCCGACGAGCTCATCGTCGTGGCGCGCGACCTGGGCTGCCTGTTCGCCATCGACTCCGATGCACACGCACCGGGGCAGCTGGAGATGAAGCAGTTCGGGTGCGCGCGCGCCGAGCGCCTCGGCATCGACGCCGACCGGATCATCACCACGTGGGACGCCGACCGCCTCCTGGACTGGGCCGCAGCCGGCTGAGACGAACAGACCTCTTGACAGCTGACCCAGAGCAATGTCTTAATGATGTAAGTCATTGATCTAGTGCTCGGAGGGCATCATGGCCGGTCGGCTGCTCGTCATACTGCTTGTCCCGCTCGGCGTGGCCGCCCTGGTCTTCGGGTTGGCCCGCGCGTTGGCCAGGCGGGGATGGTCCGGACGCGCGCGAGCCGCTCGGGTTCGTTCGGTCGCCGGCGGGTTCGCCTCCGTCGTCGGGCTGCTCGTGGGCCTGGCCTTCGTGACGACAACGGACCTCACCCCGGCCAGCCTGGTCGCCGCCACGGCGCCGGCCCTCGTCGCGACGGTCATGCTGCTCGCCTCGACCATGGTCGAGCTCACCTGGCCCAAGCCGGCCGGTCAGGTGCGTGTCGCCCGGATCGGGGCTCGGCGACCGGCGGCCCCGCGAACACTCGGGCGGATCCTGGCCGGCTCACTCGCGGCGAGCACGTCGTTGCTGGTCGCGGGCGGACTCACCGCCACCGACGACGGTCGGCGCGTCGAGGTCGCCTGGGGCAACGGGTCGACCAGCCACGGCCCGTGGCCGGGTTGGTACTACGGCATCCCGATGGGGGCGGCCCTCCTCGTCCTCCTTGCCGTCACCCTCTGGTCAGTCCGGGTCGTCGACACCCGCCCAGCCCTCGGACCGGGCCAGTCAGACGTCGACGTCACGGCCCGCACGCTCAGCAAGGCGCGGGTGCTGCGGACGGCCTGCCTCGGCGCGCTGGGCACCACCGCTCCGCTCGCCGTCGTCATGGGCAGCGGACTCAACGCGCTCGCCAACAACCTGCGGATGAACGAGTCACCTCTGGCCCATCAGGTGCCCCTGGACTGGCGCCAGGACATCGGCTTCGGCCTGATCGGAGTGGCCCTGGTCTGCCTCTTCCTCGTCCTCGTCGTCCTCGCCTGGCACGGGCCGGCCGCCGTGCGGGTGGCGGAGCCGGGCACCGGGTCCGCCACCAGCGGGACGGCCGGCCCGATGCCCGCGGCCCGCCCATGACCGAGCTCGACATCTCCGTCGACCTCGCGGCGGCCGAGCCACCGTACGAGCAGGTCCGAGCCCAGCTCGCCGGTTACATCGTCGGCGGCGCCCTGCCCGAGGGTGAGCGCCTTCCGCCGATCCGGATCCTGGCCGCCGACCTCGGCCTCGCCACCAACACGGTGGGCCGGGCCTACAAGGAGCTGGAGGCTGCGGGCCTGGTGACCACCCGGCGCCGCACCGGCACGATCGTCACCGGACGCCAGTCGCTCGCCGACCCGGTCCTCGGAGCCAGCGCCACGGCATACGCCCGCAGTGCCCTTCGGGCCGGACTGAGCGAGTCCGCCGCCCTCGATCTCGTGCGCGCCGCCCTGCGTGCGGCCAGCCCGGGCTGACCCCTGCGAGCGGGCAACACACCTCGTTTTGGCGGTTCGCGGGGCGACCCGTATGATTTCGGAGTCCTCAACGGATCCGAGCCTGGCTCGCCAGCGACGGGCTCTGTCATCGGACCGGGTCCCCATCGTCTAGCGGCCCAGGACCCCGCCCTTTCACGGCGGTAGCACGGGTTCGAATCCCGTTGGGGATACGCATGTCAAGCAAGGCCTTGCACCACGAGGCCCCGTAGCGCAGTTGGTTAGCGCGCCGCCCTGTCACGGCGGAGGTCGCCGGTTCGAGCCCGGTCGGGGTCGCTCAAGAACGCAGAACGGGAGAGTCCAGGCAACTGGCTCTCCCGTTCTGCGTGCGTCGTCAAAGGTCCGCGCAGTCCTCACCTGGCTGACCAGGCTTCCCGGCCCACGGCTGTGGAGAGCTGGGTGCAAGGAGGAGCACATGGCGACGAACCTGGCAGTCGATCCGGGGTGCGGACCAAGAAGGAAGCAGTCACCATCGCGCTCCAGGAGTTCATCGCGCGCCGGGAGCAATGAACACTGCTTGACCTGTTCGGCACGCTGGAGTGGGACGAGGACTACGACGTCAAGCAGGAGCGTCTCGCGCGCGACCGCAAGCTGGGCCTTCTCGACACGTGACACTTCTCGTCGACACGAGCGGCTGGTCCTTGGCGTTCAGGCGTGACAGCCCTCCGAATGTTCCCGACGTGGCTCGCCTGGCCACCGCACTCAAGGGAGCCGAAGACGTGGTGTCCACGGGGATCATCCAGCTGGAGCTGTTGACGGGGTTCATCCCTACCCGCATCCAAGAGTCATTGGAACAACGCTTCGCTGCCATGGCCCCTGGTGGAGCCGAGGCGGGAGGACCACCTCGCGGCAGCGCGCCTCGGTCGCACCTGTCGTGAAGCCGACGCTCTGGACCTCACGGTCGAATGCGACAGCGAGGCAGCTGAGCGACACCGCTCCGGGCCCTGCCAACAGGCAGTAGTGGTGGCTCGTATGCCGGGCGTGGCGGGCGCGCGCTCGGGGAGAGAAGAGCGACACGGCATACGGTAGGTACTGCCTGTTCAAGGGACCGCAGCGCGCTGTCTCCGCCCCCCGAAGCCCGCGTTGACTTCCGAGTGACAGAAGATAGTATCCACGATAAGGAAAAGTCGTCTCACTGAGGAGCGTCGACATGCCGACACCGAGCCCGGGCAACGCCATCACCGTCCGCGTGGAGGCGCCGGCCACGATCGAGACGACCGGGCTGTTGGCGACTGCGGTGTCGGAGATGGGTGGGTCGATCACCGCCCTCGATGTCGTGGAGTCGCGCAGTGACCACATCGTCGTCGACGTCACCTGCAACACCACCGACGACGAGCACGCCGGCCGGATCACCGCCCACCTCGAGGAGCTCGACGGGGTGACGGTCCGCAAGGTGAGCGACCGGACCTTCCTGCTCCACCTCGGCGGCAAGCTCGAGGTCGTCCCCAAGGTGCCGCTCAAGCATCGCGACGACCTGTCCCGTGCCTACACCCCCGGCGTCGCCCGCATCTGCATGGCCATCTACGAGCACCCCGAGGACGCCCGCCGGCTGACCATCAAGCGCAACACCGTCGCCGTCGTCACCGACGGGTCTGCCGTCCTCGGCCTCGGCAACATCGGCCCGGCCGCCGCGCTCCCCGTCATGGAAGGCAAGGCGGCGCTGTTCAAGCAGTTCGCCGGCGTCGACGCCTGGCCGGTGTGCCTGGACACCCAGGACACCGAGGAGATCATCATGATCGTCAAGGCGATCGCCCCGGTCTACGGCGGCGTCAACCTGGAGGACATCTCCGCACCGCGCTGCTTCGAGATCGAGGCCCGGCTGCGCGCCGAGCTCGACATCCCGGTCTTCCACGACGACCAGCACGGGACCGCGGTCGTCGTGCTCGCCGCCCTCACCAACGCCCTGCGGGTCGTCGGCAAGAAGATCGAGGACGTCTCGATCGTCGTCAGCGGGGTGGGTGCGGCCGGGCACGCCATCGTCCGGCTGCTCGACGCCCAGGGAGCGGGCGACATCGTGGGCTGCGACCGGCGCGGCGCCCTCGACCCCGACGCCGAGCACACCGACAGCTTCCGCGGCTGGATCGCCACCCACACCAACCCCCGGCGCAAGACCGGCACGCTCGCCGAGGTCCTGCGCGGCGCCGACGTCTTCATCGGCGTCTCGGCGCCCAACCTGCTCACCGGCGACGACATCGCGACGATGGCCGACAAGGCCATCGTCTTCGCCCTCGCCAACCCCGACCCCGAGGTCGACCCCGTCGCGGCGAGCAAGCACGCGGCCGTCGTCGCCACCGGCCGCTCGGACTACCCCAACCAGATCAACAACGTCCTCGCGTTCCCCGGCATCTTCCGCGGCCTGCTCGACGCCAACGTCAGCGACATCACCGATGCGATGATGATCGCCGCCGCGACGGCGATCGCCGACTGCGTCGACCCGAGCGAGCTCAACGCGAGCTTCATCGTCCCGAGTGTCTTCGACAGCGCAGTGGCCCCGGCCGTCGCGGCCGCGGTCGTCGCCACCGCCAAAGGAGAGGCCCAGCAGTGACCGACGCCAACCTCGACCTCGCCGGGCTCACGGCCGAGGTCGACCGGATCAATGCTGACGCGGATCTCGCTCTGGCACAGGGCTATCCGGGCGACCGCGGAGTGCGGCAGCCCGTCCACACGGTCTACGTCCCCGCCGACCGGTTCACCGCCGACCTCGCGCCCACCTGGGGCCAGTCCGCGCTCAAGGTCCTCGACGAGCACGGTATGCCGGAGGCTCTCGTCTCCCTCGCGCCGGCCCTGGCACAGGGAGACGTCGACGGGCTCCGTGAGCGCGTCGTGGCCAAGCTCGGCAGCGAGCCGATCGAGGACCTGCGCATCGACTTCGAGGACGGCTACGGCAACCGCCCCGACGAGGTCGAGGACTCTGCCGTCGCCGCCGCCGCTGCTTCGCTCGCCGAGGCGCGGGCCGCCGGGACGGCGCCGCCGTTCACCGGCATCCGGTTCAAGAGCCTCGAACCCGCCACTCGGGGGCGCGGACTGCGCACGCTGGGACTGTTCGTCGCGGCGCTCGCCGACCAGGGCGGCATACCCGATGGGTTCGTCGTCACCCTGCCCAAGGTGACCGCCCTCGAGCAGGTGACCGGCATGGTCGCCGCGTGCGACCACCTCGAGCGCAACCTCGAGCTCCCTTCTGGCGCAATGAAGTTCGAGATCCAGGTCGAGACTCCACAGTCGATCATGGGCTCGGACGGCAGCGCCCTCGTCGCCCGGATGATCCATGCCGGGGCGGGGCGGGTGACCAGCCTGCACTACGGCACCTACGACTACTCGGCGTCGACCGGGATCGCGGCCCAGTTCCAGAGCATGGAGCACCCCGTAGCCGACCACGCCAAGGCGGTCATGCAGGTCGCGGCAGCCGGGACCGGGGTGCACCTCTCGGACGGGTCGACCAACGTCCTGCCGGTCGGTGACGCCGCCGCCATCCACGCGGCCTGGGCGCTGCACCTGCGGCTCGTGCGGCGGTCGCTGGAGCGCGGCTACTACCAGGGGTGGGACCTTCATGCGCACCAGCTCCCGACGAGATTCCTTGCCACGTATGCGTTCTACGCAGCTGCCTTCGAGGGCGCCGCAGACCGGCTGCGGCGCTACGTCTCCCAGGACGCCTCCGGGTTCCTCGACGAACCGGCCACCGCTCGGGCCATGGCCGACGTCATCGTCCGCGGCGTCGAGTGCGGTGCCATCGACCCCGCCGAGGCGACTCGGCGCACCGGTGTCGACGCCGCCGGGCTCGCCACCCTCGCCAAGCGGCCCACGGTGAGCTGATGTCACCGGGGCTACCGTTGGCAGGTATGCGGGTTCGCGCGGAGTTCACGACCGAGCCGTTCCACGGCGAGGGCGAGCCCCCGGAGCACGTCGTCGCGACGGCCGCTCCGCTCCTCGATGCCGGTCTCGTCCCGGACATCGGCCCGCTCGGCACGTCGGTGGAGGGTGACGCCGAGACGGTCGTGTCGGCGCTGACCGAGGCCATCCGCGAGGCTCTCGCGCAGGGAGCGACCCGGTTCACACTGCAGATCGACGCCGACGTGGACGCAGCGAGCGGGCCGGCCGGGTCGAACGCCCACGGTGGCTCGTGAGCACCGTGCCCGTCGACCGTCCGGACCACACCGCCGACGCCGAGATCGCTGCTGAGACAGGCGAGCTGGCGGCAGCGCTCCAGCCGTTGCTCGACCGGGTCGGGGGGGCCGTCGTCGACCCGGCCGAGGCCGTGACCGACGGTGACATCGCCGTGCCGTGGAAGGGCGAGATCGCCTTCCACGTCCGGCTCGACCAGTCGGCGGCCGGCTCGTCGTCACCCCCGGGCGACCTCACCGACGCCCTGGCCAACCTGATCGCCGAGGTCGAGCGCGAGCTCGGCTCGGCCCTGGCCGCGCTCCCCCGGGCCGGCAAGCAGCGCGCCGTGCGACTGCTGGAGGAGCGCGGCGCGTTCGAGCTGCGCCGCTCGGCCGAGACCGTGGCCGATGCACTAGGCGTCACCCGGTTCACGGTCTACAACTACCTCAACCGGTCCCGCGCCGACGGCTGACCGGCGCCGTTCGGGCAGATGCCGCAGTCGACTGATCACGACGCGCGGGGCTGGCGACCGAGGACCCCGGGTGTCGTGATCACTCGACCGCGGGTTCCCGGTGCGGCTGGCGGGAGCGGCAGCCGAGCGGCCGGCATACAGATGGCGGGATCGAATTTCAACAAACTGTTGACGAACCGGGCCCTCGGTTCTACTGTTCCGTTATCCGCAAGTGGGTTTCCGCATCCCGGACGTATGCCGAACCGACCACAGCCCGGCCATGAACGAGCCGGCCCACCCGAAGAGGAACCGACCCGATGAGCATCGTCCTCGGAGCCAACCAGTACGGCAAGGCGGAGAACCGCGTCGTGCGGATCTACCGCGACACCGTCCGCCACGAGATCCGCGACCTCAACGTCTCGACGTCGCTGCGCGGTGACTTCGAGGCGGCGCACACCGACGGCGACCAGGCTGACATCCTGCCCACCGACACCCAGAAGAACACGGCGTTCGCCTACGCCAAGGAGCACGGCGTCACCTCGCCGGAGGACTACGCCCTCGCACTCGGCCGCCATTTCCTCGACGCGGCACCCAAGGCCGACGCGGCTCGGATCGCCGTCGAGGAGTACGCCTGGGACCGCGCCCCGGTCGGACCCGACGGCCACGACCACGCCTTCGTCCGCCGCGGCGGGGCGACCCGGACCGCCGTCGTGACGGTCGATGGACACGGAGCCGGGCAGGCGGCATACGTCATCGCCGGGGTCCAGGACCTCGTCGTGCTCAAGTCGACCGGCTCGGAGTTCAAGGGCTTCCTCAAGGACGAGTACACGACCCTGCCCGAGGCCGACGACCGGATCCTCGCGACCTCGCTGGTGGCGCGGTGGCGTTACGACGGCACCGACGTGGACTGGAACGCGGCATACGACAGCATCCTGCAGCTGCTCCTCGAGGCGTTCGCCACCACCTACAGCCGGGCCCTCCAGGAGACCCTGTACGCCATGGGCCGGGCCGTCCTCGAGGCGCACCCGGAGGTGGCCGAGGTGAGGTTCTCGGCACCCAACAAGCACCACTTCCTCTATGACCTCTCGCCCTTCGGGCTGGAGAACAACGGCGAGGTCTTCATCGCCGCCGACCGGCCCTACGGCCTCATCGAGGCGACCGTCACCCGCGACGACGCCTCGGACCCCGGCAACGCCTGGGTCAGCACGCCCGGCTTCGTCTGAGCTCTCCTCTGCTCCAGGCGTCCAGCCCGGCACACTTCCTCGCAGAACCAGGAGATTTCCCATGTCCGCTCCCACCGCGGTCGCAACGGCGCGACCCCGGCCCGTCCACCCCGTGGACGAGGTCCTCCCCCCGGCGAAGCTGGCCATCTACGGCCTCCAGCACGTCCTCGCCTTCTACGCCGGCGCGGTCATCGTGCCCATCCTGCTCGCCAGCTCGATCGGCCTCACGACGCCGCAGCTGATCCACCTCATCAACGCCGACCTGTTCACCTGCGGCATCGCCTCGATCATCCAGTCGGTCGGCTTCTGGAAGGTCGGCGTCCGGCTGCCGCTCCTGCAGGGCGTCACCTTCACCGCCGTCTCGCCGATGATCGCCATCGGCCTGAACGCCGGCAAGGGCACCGAGGGCCTGCTCACCATCTACGGCGCGGTCATCGTCGCCGGGCTCGTGACGTTCTTCCTCGCGCCGTACTTCAGCCGGCTGATCCGCTTCTTCCCGCCGGTCGTCACCGGCTCGGTCATCTCGATCATCGGCCTTGCCCTGCTGCCGGTCGCCGCCGCGGATGCCGTCGGTGGCGCTGGGAACCCGCATCCCGAGAGCGGTCGCAACCTGGCGTACGCCCTCGGTGTCCTCATCCTCATCGTCGTCATCCAGCGGGTCTTCAAGGGCTTCATGGCCACCATCGCGGTCCTCGTCGGACTCGTCGCCGGCACGCTCATCGCCTGGGCCCTCGGCGACGCGAGCTTCGGCTCGGTCGGCGGGTCCGACTGGGTCGGCGTGACAACGCCGTTCCACTTCGGCTGGCCGAAATTCTCGGTCGCCGCGATCGTCTCGATGGTCGTCGTCATGGCGATCACCGCGGTCGAGACGACCGGCGACGTCTTCGCGACCGGCGAGATCGTCGAGAAGAAGGTCGGCGCCGAGGACGTCGGTCGGGCCCTGCGCGCCGACGGCCTGGCCACCGTCATCGGCGGCGTCCTCAACTCCTTCCCCTACACCTGCTTCGCCGAGAACGTCGGCCTCGTGCGGCTCACCCGGGTCAAGAGCCGCTACGTCGTCGCCACCGCCGGCGGGATCATGATCCTGCTCGGCCTCATCCCCAAGGCCGGCGCGGTCGTCGCCGGGATCCCCAACCCGGTCCTCGGTGGCGCGGCCCTGGCGATGTTCGCCACCGTCGCCGTCGTCGGCTTCCAGACCCTGTCCCGCGTCGACTTCCACGACCACCGCAACGTGGTCATCGTCGCGACGAGCGTCGGCCTGGCCATGTACGTCACGGCCCAGCCGGACGTCGCCAAGGCCGTCCCGTCGTGGGCCCAGATCATCCTGGGCAGCGGCATCACCCTGGGCAGCCTCACCGCGATCATCCTCAACCTCGTCTTCCACCACATCGGCAAGGACTACGGCCCGGCCGTCGCCGGCTCCCCCGGCGACTCGATCCGCCTGGACCAGGTCAACGCGATGAGCCGTGACCAGTTCGTCGGCACCTTCGGCTCGCTCTTCCAGGGGCCGACCTGGGTGGTCGACGCGACATACGACCTCAAGCCGTTCGCGGACACGATGGATATGCGCCGGGCCTTCCAGGAGGCACTTTTCGCCGGCAACCGCGCCGAGCAGGAAGCGCTCATCGGCTCCTACCCGGACCTCGGCTCGGACAGCGTCGCCCAGGGCGATGCCGGCGAGGACTCGATCCGCGACCAGTCGGTGCTCGGGCTCACCCGGCTCGGCGACATCGAGCACGAGGAGCTCGGCTCTCTCACCGCGGCCTACCGGGACCGGTTCGGCTTCCCGCTCATCGAGTGTGTGCGCGACGAGGCGTCGTTCGCCAAGGTCGTCGAGCACGGGCGGGCGCGGCTGGACAACAGCCCGGCGCAGGAGCACGCGGCCGCGCTCATCGAGATCGCCAAGATCGCCGGGTACCGTTTCGACGACCTCGTCGCCGGGGCCAACCCCATCCACTCCGCCCGGACGCGGACCATCGGAGGAGAGTGACGTGACCGACCAGGGTCTCGACCGGTTCAACGCCCTGCCCGCGGCTGAGGCGGAGGAGCAGGTGCACGGTTGCCTCAGCGTCCGGCGCTGGGCGGCCGAGGTCACTGCTGGACGCCCGTATGCCGGTCGCTCGGCCCTGCTCGAACGCGCGGCTGCCGCGGCCGAGACGTTGACCGACGACGAGCTCGACGAAGCCCTGGCCGGCCACCCCCGGATCGGCGAACGCGCCGCGTCCGGTCACAACGAGGCGGCATCGGCGGCCGAGCAGTCCGGCGTGGACGGCTCGGACGCGTCGGTGACCTCCCGCCTGGCCGCCGCGAACGCGGCATACGAGGACCGCTTCGACCGGGTCTTCATCATCCGGGCCGCAGGCCGCTCAGCCGACGACGTGTTGGCCGAGATCGGCCGGCGGCTCGGCCATGATGAGGCGACCGAACGCGGCGAGACGGTCGCCAACCTGCGCGAGATCGCGCTGCTCCGACTGGAGGCGATGAGCTGATGGGCACCCTCTCGACCCATGTGCTGGACACGACGCTGGGCGCGCCCGCAGCCGGGCTGGCGATCTCGCTGGCCGCCGCCGACGGGTCGCCACTCGGTTCAGGCGTGACCGATGCCGACGGGCGGGTCGGCTCGATCGGGCCGACCCGCCTGGCCGCCGGCGACTACACGCTGACCTTCGACACCGGTGGGTACTTCGCCGCGTCGGGAGTCACCGGGTTCTACCCCTCCGTGGCGATCACCTTCACCGTCGCCGACGCCGACGCGCACTACCACGTGCCGCTGCTGCTCAACCCGTACGGCTACTCGACCTACCGCGGGAGCTGACTGGTTCCGGGCCTGCGATCGGGGCCGTCGCAGGGCGCCCTGTTGTCGAACGCGACCGCCTCCTGACCGTCGACGAACGCACGGCCACAACCGCCGCGACTCACGCTCGGGAAGGGCTTCTCGAGCGCAGGGATCGAGGCGGCTGAGGCTTCCGCGTGACAGGAGTCGGGTCGCGGTGGTGCCAGGACTTGGGTACTGTGCCCGCAGGCTCCGCCGCTGCCACGGTGTGCAGAGCCGTCGGGCCCCATCGCCCCTGTCTGCGCCCGACTGGATGTGCTCGGCTTCGAGTGCGACGTTGTGTCGCCCTCACCCTGCCAGAAGTCGCGCCACCCCACCTCGACGGTTGGAGATGCCATGTCCCAGGCCATTTGGCGACGTCCCAAGGTTCAGTCGCGGCTGGTGGTCGCCGCGATCGCCATCGTCCTCGCCCTGGTTGGCGGCGTGTTGGGTTCGCGCCTGCCCGCCCAGGCCGCCACCGGTGACGAGACGATCTTCGGCACCACGGTGCCAGCCGTCGTCTCCGACGCGGATACCGATGCGGTCGAGCTCGGCGTCACCTTCACCCCGCGGGTGAGCGGGTCGGTGATCGGAGTGCGCTTCTACAAGGGCGCCGCCAACACCGGCGTGCACACGGGGAGCCTGTGGAACGCCGCGGGCACCCGCCTGGCCACCGCGACCTTCGCCAACGAGACGGCCTCCGGCTGGCAGGTCGTCAACTTCGCCGCTCCGGTGGCCGTCGCCGCCGGCCAGCGGTACGTCGCCTCCTACTACGCCCCCAAGGCCCGCTACGCCGCTGCCACTCGCGCGTTCACAACCGCCTACACGAGCGGAGATCTCACCGTGCCGGTGAACGGTGGGGTGTACAGGTACGGGACCTCCGGCTTCCCGTCGTCGACCTACCAGGCCACCAACTACTTCGTCGACCTGGTCTTCCGCCCGGGAACCACCACACCACCCCCGCCGGACACCCAGGCCCCGACCATCAGCGGCGTCGCGGTCACGGCCATCAGCCAGACCAGCGCCATTGTCAGCTGGACGACCAACGAGGCCGCCACCAGCCAGGTCGCCTACGGGAAGACCGCTGCGTACGGGTCCGCCACAACAGCCGATTCGGTGCTCAGGACCGCGCACAGCCAGCAGCTCAGCGGGCTCACCGCCGGCACGGCATACCGATACCAGGTGCGGTCGTCCGACGCCTCCGGCAACGCCGCGTCATCGGCTGACGCCGGGTTCACCACCGCCACGACCGCACCGGCCACCTTCAACCCGGGCAACCCGACCGGCACGGCGCCGGTACCCGCGGGCATGGGTCTGGAGAATGTCAGCACGCCGGACCGGGTGGTCGGCACGGGCACCGCTGCCAGCTGCACGTCGGCCGCGGTCGTGACCGCGGTGACCGCCGGGGGCGTCATCACGTTCAACTGCGGTCCAGCTCCCGTGACGATCACGCTCACCCAGACCCTCAAGGTGCGCAACAGCACCTCGAAGCTGGTGATCGACGGTGGCGGGAAGGTGACCCTCTCCGGAGGCGGCACGAACCGGATCCTCTACGTCGACACGTGCGACACGACGCTCGGCAGCGTGTCCGGCAACTGCCTCTACGCGCCGCAGGGCCCGCAGGTGACCGTCCAGAACATCACCTTCGCGGACGGCAACGCCACCACCGCCTCCTACGTCTCGCCGGGCGACGTCAACCAGGGCTCGAACGGTGGCGGCGCCATCTTCGCGCTCGGCGGCCGGCTCAAGGTCGTGCGGTCGGTGTTCGTCCGCAACCGGTGTGCGACGAACGGCCCTGACCTCGGCGGGGCGGCGGTTCGAGTCCTGGCCCAGCACTCGGCCACTCCCAACGACCTGGACAGCTCGTATGCCGCACGCAACCAGGACCCGGTCTACATCGTGCAGAGCACCTTCGGCGGCGCCAGTGGACAGGGCAACAACTGTTCCAACGGCGGCGCGATCAGCGGCCTGCGCACCCCGATCACCGTGCTGAACAGCCTCCTGACGTACAACAACGCCATCGGCTGCTGCGCCAACCCACCGCACTCCGGAACACCGGGCGGCGGGAGCGGCGGCGCGATCTATACCGACGGGACGTCGTACAACCTGAACATCGCCGGCACCGACATCGAGTACAACAGCGCCAAGGCCGGCGGGAGCTCCATCTTCTACGTCAGCAACGACAACACCGGCCACCTGATCATTGACAGCTCGACGAGCAAGAACAACACCTACGCCCCGAGCGGGCAACCGACCGACCAGCACTTCCAGAACTATCCCGGCATCTTCTACCTCGGCAGCGGAGCCCCGGTGTTCACCAACTCGACCATCCAATGACGCGGTAGGGGTCCGCGCCGCTAGCGCGCCTCGCACGAGTCGTGGAAGCCGGCCGCGGTGAGGGCGGCGACCGACGGGTCACCTGCGGCGGTCTGCAGCTGGGCGTGGATCTCTTTCGCGTATGCCGCCGGCCCGGCTCTCGCCGCCGCGAGACGCTTGGCATCCAGCTCGTTCGCGAAACGGACGTAGGCCTTCAGGACGTTCGCCTTGGCTTCTGCTGTCGGCGGCACCGATACCAGGGCCACGTCCCGATCGAAGTCTGACCGCAGCTTGGCGTGCGCGGGCAGCTGCGCGAAGAAGTCCTTGAGCGGGATGTCGAGACTGCCACCCTTGGTCACCTCGATCACCTTCGGGAGCAACGCGTCGCACAGCGTGTTCACGGCATCCAGGTAGGCCTGTACGACACCCACACCCGCGGCGGTCGATGGCGAAGCCGACGAGGACTCTGAGGTTCCGGGCTCGGTAGTCGAGGCGGACGAGCACCCGCAAGCCAGTGCACACACGCCAGCGAGAACCGACGTGGTCACCAACGACCGACGGTGGGCCATGCCCGTCATCGTGCGCGGCTCGTGGCGGGAAGTCCCGAGGTTGCCCTCCTTCGTTGCGACTTCGTTGCCGCGCATCACCCGGCCGGGCCCATGAACAGGCAGTAGGGGCAAGCCCCCGTCGTCGACGTGCTCTGAAACGCTGCTACATCACGCCGCCGCGAACGCACTGCCTGTTTGTTGGCCCGGGGGGACTGAGCAAGGGAAACGTCAGGTTCGCATGGGTTGACAACCCTGGTGAAGCCGACTTTCCCGGATGGGGCGGGAAAGCTGAGGCGGGCGGGGCGGACCGGCCTGCGAGACGACAGCTCCCGGCGGTTGACGCCCGCGCACCCCTCGGCATACGCTCTCACCTGTTGGAAATAGTTTTCCATAATGCGGAAGGATCAATGATGACCGACCACGGCCAGCGGTACTTGGCGAACTGCTCGATCATGTTCACCGAACTGCCCCTGCTCGAGCGCCCAGCGGCCGCCAAGGCCGCCGGCTTCGACGCCATCGAGTTCTGGTGGCCCTGGCCGGAGCAGCCGGTCCCGTCCGACGCCGAGGTCGACGCCTTCGTCACCGCCGTCGCCGACAGCGGCGTCCAGCTGGTCGGCCTCAACTTCTTCGCCGGCGACCTCGCGGGCCCCGACTGCGGGGTCCTGTCCATCCCTGCCCGCTCCCAGCAGTTCCGCGACAACCTCGACGTCGCCGTCGGCATCGGCGAGCGGCTCGGCGTCTCGGCCTTCAACGCCCTCTACGGCAACCGGGTCGACGACAGCACCCCCGAGGAGCAGGACACCCTCGCCCGGGAGAACCTCGCGTATGCCGCGCAGGCCGCCTCGCGGATCGGCGCCACCGTCCTCGTGGAGCCGGTGAGCGGCCCCAAGCCCTACCCCCTGCGCACCGCGGCCGACGCCGTGGCTGTCGTCGACGCGGTCCGCGCCGACGGGAACACCAACGTCGGCTTCCTCCTCGACCTCTTCCACCTGGCCAACAACGGCGACGACCCGGCCGCAGCCATCACGGCATACGCGGACAAGGTCGCCCACGTCCAGATCGCCGACTGGCCCGGCCGCGGCGAGCCCGGCTCGGGGACGCTCGACCTGGACGGCCTGCTCCAGTCGGTCGCCGACACCGGCTACAGCGGGTGGGTGGGCTTGGAGTACAAGCCCACGACGACCACGACCGAGAGCCTCGGCTGGCTCCCCCGCGACCGCCGCGGCAGCCGGGCCTGACCCGAATCCCTCGTTAGGAGTATCGACAATGAGCAAGATCGCCTTCATCGGACTCGGCATCATGGGCAGCCCGATGTCCGTCCACCTGCAGAACGCCGGGCACGACGTGACCGGCTACAACCCGCACCCCGACCGGGCCCAGCCGCTCGTCGAGGCCGGCGGCACGTCGGCCGGGTCGACGGCCGAGGCGGTCAAGGACGCCGACATCGTCGCCGTCATGGTTCCGGACAGCCCCGACGTCCAGGACGTGCTCCTCTCCGAGGGCGGCGTGTTCGCCAACGCCAAGCCCGGCAGCCTCGTCATCGACTTCTCCAGCATCCGCCCCGACGTGACCGTCGAGCTCGCCAAAGCGGCCAAGGACAAGGGCTTCCGCCTCATCGACGCCCCCGTCTCCGGCGGCGAGGCCGGCGCCAAGAACGCCGCCCTGTCGATCATGGTCGGCGGCGACGCGGCCGACTTCGAGGCGGCCAAGCCGGTCCTCGACGCGGTCGGCAAGACGGTCGTCCACGTCGGCGGCAACGGCGCCGGCCAGACCGTCAAGGCTGCCAACCAGCTCATCGTGGCCGCCAACATCCAGGCCCTCGCCGAGGCGGTCGCCTTCCTCGCGGCATACGGCGTCGACCTCGACGCGGCCCTGGACGTCCTCGGCGGCGGCCTCGCCGGATCCAAGGTCCTGGAGCAGAAGCGAGGCAACATGACCGGCCACGACTTCACTCCCGGCTTCCGGATCGCGTTGCACCACAAGGACATGGGGATCGTCACCTCCGCCGCGCGCGAGGCCGGCGTCATCGTCCCGCTCGGCTCGCTCGTCGCCCAGCTGATGGCCTCGGCCCTGGCCAACGGCGACGGCCAGCTCGACCACTCCGGCCTGCTCCGGGGCGTCGAGCGGCTCTCCGGCCAATTGGCCCCCACCCCCGCAGACCAGACCACCAAGGAGCGGTGACATGGCCCGAATGACCGCCGCACAGGCCGCCGTGGAGATCCTGAAGAAGGAGGGCGTGACCAACGTCTTCGGCCTCCCCGGCGCCGCGATCAACCCGTTCTACAAGGCGATGAAGACCAATGGCGGGCTGCACCACACCCTGGCCCGCCACGTCGAGGGCGCCTCCCACATGGCTGAGGGCTACACCCGGGCCAAGGCCGGCAACATCGGCGTCTGCATCGGCACGAGCGGCCCGGCCGGCACCGACATGATCACCGGCCTGTACTCCGCGAGTGCCGACTCGATCCCGATCCTCTGCATCACCGGACAGGCACCGGTCGCCAAGCTGCACAAGGAGGACTTCCAGGCCGTCGACATCGCCTCGATCGCCAGGCCGCTCACCAAGATGGCGGTCACCGTGATGGAGCCGGCGCAGATCATCGGCACCTTCCAGCAGGCGTTCCACCTGATGCGCTCCGGCCGCCCCGGCCCGGTCCTCATCGACCTGCCCATCGACGTGCAGATGACCGAGATCGAGTTCGACGTCGACACCTATGAGCCGCTGCCGGTCTACAAGCCGGCCGCCACGCGGGCCCAGGTCGACAGGGCGCTCGACCTGCTCGCCGCCAGTGACCGCCCGCTCATCGTCGCCGGCGGCGGGATCATCAACGCCGACGCGGCCGACCTGCTCACCGAGCTCGCCGAGCTGACCGGCGTGCCCGTCGTGCCGACCCTCATGGGCTGGGGCACCATCCCCGACGACCACGAGCTCAACGCCGGCATGGTCGGGCTCCAGACGAGCCACCGCTACGGCAACGCAACGATGCTCGCCTCCGACTTCGTGCTGGGCATCGGCAACCGCTGGGCCAACCGCCACACGGGTGACGTCGAGACCTACACGGCCGGGCGGAAGTTCGTCCACGTCGACATCGAGCCGACCCAGATCGGGCGGGTCTTCGCCCCTGACTACGGGATCGTCTCGGACGCCAAGGCCGCACTCGAGCTGTTCGTCGAGGCCGCCCGTGAGCGCCGCGACGCGGGGACGCTCCCGGATCGCGACGCGTGGGCGACGGAGTGTCACGAGCGCAAGATGTCGATGCTGCGCAAGACGAGCTTCGACGTCACCCCGATCAAGCCGCAGCGTGTCTACCAGGAGATGAACCGAGCCTTCGGCAAGGACGTCCGCTACGTCTCGACGATCGGGCTGTCGCAGATCCAGGCCGCCCAGCTGCTGCACGTCTACGCGGACCGGCACTGGATCAACGCCGGCCAGGCCGGCCCGCTCGGCTGGACCGTCCCGGCCGCCCTCGGCGTGGCGACGGCCGTCCCGGACGAGACCGTCGTCGCGCTCTCCGGCGACTACGACTTCCAGTTCATGCTGGAGGAGCTGGCCGTCGGCGCCCAGTTCAACATCCCCTACATCCACGTCCTCGTGAACAACGCCTACCTCGGCCTCATCCGGCAGGCCCAGCGCGGCTTCGACATGGACTACTGCGTCCAGCTGTCGTTCGAGAACATCAACTCTCCCGAGCTGGGCAGCTACGGCGTCGACCACGTCAAGGTCGCAGAAGGCCTGGGCTGCAAGGCAATTCGCGTCATCGACCCCGAGGAGATCTTCCCCGCTCTCGAGCAGGCCAAGAAGCTCATCGTCGAGCACCGGGTCCCCGTCATCGTCGAGGTCATCCTCGAGCGGGTGACCAACGTGTCGATGGGGACCTCCATCGCCAACGTCACCGAGTTCGAGGAGCTCGCCCTGTCCGGCGAGGACGCCCCGACCAACCTCTTCGCCAACCTGGACTGATCGCCATTTCATGACCCGCGTCCTCCTCGCCCCTGACAAGTTCAAGGGCACGCTCACCGCCGAGCAAGTAGCCACGCACGTGGCTGCGGGGCTCCGCGGGGTGCTGCCCGATGTCGACATCGTCGTCGTGCCCGTCGCCGACGGCGGGGACGGCACACTGGCCGCCGCGCTCGGCGCCGGGTTCTGCCGGGTGCCGGTCCGCGCGACCGGACCGACGGGTATGCCGGTCGACACGGCATACGGGGTCCGGGGAACCGACGCGGTGGTCGAGCTGGCCGAGATCAGCGGGCTGGCCCAGCTGCCCGGCGGTGAGCCCGCCGCGCTCACGGCGACGAGCCGGGGTACCGGTGAGCTCATCGCGGCCGCGCTCGATGCTGGCGCCCGGCGGCTCGTCGTCGGCATCGGTGGCAGCGCGAGCACCGACGGTGGAGCCGGGCTGCTCGAGGCGTTGGGCGCGCGGATCCTCACGGCCACCGGCGAGCCGGTGGCACCCGGAGGTTCCGCCCTCTCGTATGCCGCGTCGCTCGACCTCTCGGGCCTGCACCCCGCGCTGGCCGATGCGGAGATCGTCGTCGCCTGCGACGTCGACAACCCGCTCACCGGTCAGCGGGGAGCCCCCGCGGTCTACGGCCCGCAGAAGGGCGCCTCCCCTGCCGATGTCGCCACGCTCGACGCTGCTCTCGCGCACTGGGCGGAGGTCGTCGCGGCCACGACCGGTGCCGACCATCGCGACGACGCAGGAGCCGGTGCCGCGGGTGGGGTCGGCTTCGGCCTCGTCTCGGTGGCCGGTGCCACCATGGCGCCGGGCGCCGGGCTCGTCTTCGAGCTGACCGGCCTCGCAGCGGCGATGGCCGACGTCGACCTGGTCGTCACCGGTGAGGGGTCGCTCGACGCGCAGACCCTGAACGGCAAGGCCCCGGCCGCCGTTGCCGACCTGGCACGCCACCTCGGGGTGCGGGTGGTCGCCGTCGCAGGACGGGTCTTGTTGTCCGCAGCCGAGATCGAGGCAGCCGGGATCACACGCACCTACGCCCTGCTCGACTACGCCTCCTCCGCCGAGGAGGCGATGACCGCCCCCGGCCCACTCCTGGAACGGATCGGCGCCCGGATCGCCGTCGACCAGCTGGGCGGCGCATCGTGAGGATCGCCCGCCTCGGCGCACCCGGGGCCGAGCAGGAGGTCGTCCTGGGCCCCGGGGAGTCTGTGCCACCCGGCATCCGGGTCGGACCACCCATCACCCGACCCGGCAAGATCGTCGGGATCGGCCTCAACTACGTGGGCCACGCGGCCGGAGCCGGGGTCGCGACCCCGACCGAGCCGGTGGTCTTCCTCAAGGCCTCATCCTCCCTGAGCGGACCGACCGACGACATCGTGATGGTGCCCGGTTCGACGACGACCGACTACGAGGTGGAGCTCGGTGTCGTCATCGGCTCCACACTCCGCGGCGTGACGGACCCGGGCATCGCCCTGGCGGGCGTCGCCGGCTATCTCCTCGCCCAGGACGTCTCGGACCGCTCCCTCCAGCTCGAGCGGGGCGGTACCTGGACCAAGGGCAAGTCCGCCGACACCTTCTGCCCGGTCGGGCCGTGGCTGGTGACGCCCGACGAGGTCGGCGACCCGGCGGCCATCCGGCTCCGGCTCTCCGTCAACGGCGACCCGCGACAGGACGACACCGTCGCCGGGATGATCTTCGGTGTCGCCGAGATCCTTTGCTACGTCAGCGGATTGATGACGTTGGAACCCGGCGACCTGGTCATCACTGGAACGCCCGCCGGGGTGGCGATGGGCCAGCCCGACCCCCGCCCGTACCTCCGGCACGGCGACGTCGTCGTCGCCGACGGCGGCATCCTCGGCAACCAGCGAAACCGCGTCGTCGACGTGGCGTACGGTGGCGGCAGTCCAGTCCACGAGGAGGTGCACGCGTGATCCCCGATGTCGTGATCAAGGCCCGACGGGCCATCGTCGACGGCCACGAGACGGGTGCCACCGTGTCCCTCATCGGCGGCCGGATCGTCGCCATCGACCCCTTCGACACGGACGTGCCAGCGGCCCCCGAGACCGATGTCGTCACCCTGGCCGACGACGAGGTGCTGCTGCCCGGGCTCGTCGACGCGCACGTCCACGTCAACGAGCCGGGTCGCACCCACTGGGAGGGCTTCGCCTCGGCGACGAGGGCCGCCGCGGCCGGTGGCGTCACGACGATCATCGACATGCCCCTCAACAGCATTCCCTCGACCGTCACGGTCGAGGCGCTGGAGACCAAACGGGCCGTCGCTGCGGACCAGGTGTATGTCGACGTCGGCTTCTGGGGCGGCGCCGTCCCCGGCAACGTCCCCGACCTCCGGCCGTTGCACGAGGCGGGCGTCTTCGGCTTCAAGTGCTTCCTCCTGCACTCCGGCGTCGACGAGTTCCCTCACCTGTCGACCGACGAGCTCTACGCTGCGTTGACCGAGGCGGCCACCTTCGACGGGCTCGTCATCGTCCACGCCGAGGACCCCGTCACGATCGACTCCGCAACCCCACCCAGGGGTCCGGCATACGAGATGTTCCTCGAGTCCCGCCCGAAGGCGGCCGAGGAGCGCGCCATCACGACGGTCATCGAGGCGACCCGAGCCACCGGTGGCCGGACGCACATCCTCCATCTCTCCGACGCCGACGCGGTCCCGCTCGTCGCGGCCGCGCAGGTCGAGGGCCTCCGCGTCTCGGTCGAGACCTGCCCGCACTACCTCACCTTCGAGGCCGAGCAGATCCCCGACGGCGCAACGCAGTTCAAGTGCTGCCCCCCGATCCGCGAGCACGCCAACCGCGATCGGCTGTGGTCCGGGCTCGACGCCGGCACCATCCGTAGCATCGTCTCCGACCACTCGCCGTGCACCCCCGAGCTCAAGCGCTTCGACTCCGGCGACTTCGGCGACGCGTGGGGCGGCATCTCCTCCCTCCAGCTCGGGCTGCCCGCCATCTGGACCGAGGCCCGCGCGCGCGGTCACAGCCTCGTCGACGTCGTCCGCTGGATGGGCCAGGGTCCCGCGGACCAGCTGGGCCTCACCGACCGTGGCCGGATCGCCGTCGGCGCAAAAGCGGACCTTGTCGTCCTCGCCCCGGACGATAGGTTCACCGTCGACGCAGCCGCCCTGCACCACAAGAACCCCGTGTCGGCGTATGCCGGCCGAACGCTATCGGGAGTCGTCCGCCAGACCTGGCTGCACGGCATACCCGTCGACCTAGCTGACGCCCCTCGCGGCGCCTTGATCAAGAGAGGACAGTCATGACGACGACCCACTACTACGCCCCGCCCGGAGGCCTGCCGCCCCAGACCCGGCTCACCACGGACCGGGCCATCTTCACCGAGGCCTACGTCGTCATCCCGCGCGGCTCCATGACGGACATCGTCACCAGCCGCCTGCCCTTCTGGGACCTGACCCGGCTGTGGGTTCTCGCCCGGCCGCTCTCGGGCTTCGCCGAGACCTTCTCCCAGTACCTCGTCGAGGTGCTGCCCGGCGGCGGCAGCGACCGGCCCGAGCTCGACTCCGACGCCGAGGGAGTCCTCTTCGTCGTGGCGGGCGGGCTCACCCTGACCCTCGGGGACCAGACGCACGCGCTCGCCACGGGCGGCTACGCCTACCTCCCACCGGGTCAGGCGTGGACCCTCCACAACACCGGCACCGAGGTCGCGACGTTCCACTGGATCCGCAAGAACTACCGGCGGGTCGAGGGCATCGACCTGCCCGACGCGGTCGTCACCAACGAGGCCGACGTGCCCGGCATCGAGATGCCCGGCACCAACGGGGCGTGGACCACGCAACGGTTCATCGACCTGGACGACATGCGACACGACATGCAGGTCAACATCGTCAACTTCGAGCCCGGCGGGGCGATCCCGTTCCCCGAGACCCACGTCATGGAGCACGGCCTCTATGTCCTGGAGGGCAAGGCCGTCTACCTCCTCAACAACGACTGGGTCGAGGTCCAGGAGGGCGACTTCATGTGGCTGCGCGCCTTCTGCCCGCAGGCCTGCTACGCGGGCGGGCCGGGCCGGTTCCGCTACCTGCTCTACAAGGACATCAACCGGCACATGCCGCTGGGCAACGTGTTCGCCTGATGGCGGCCGCCGTTCAGAACTCTCCAACCGCTGGGGTGTGGACGGTGGCAATTGGAGGGCTGCGAACGGGAGCATGATGGACAACACGGTCGAATCGCGTGAGGAGGTGATCCGGTGACCCAGCCCCGTCGCGCCTCCGGCATCGTCAACCTCCTCGTCCGCCACGACGCCTACGTCTCCGGTGCACAGGTGCTTGCCGAGCTGCGCCGGGTCATCGCCTCCGGGCAGATCCCACCCGGCAGCCCGATCCCGCTCGACGACGTCGCCACCTTCTTCGGGGTGTCCCTCATCCCCGTGCGCGAGGCCCTCAAGATGCTGCTCGGTGAGGGCCTCCTGGAGCACCAGCCGCGGCTCGGCTACACCGTCACCGCCCTGTCCCCTGCCGAGCTGGACGAGCTCTACCTCGTCCGCGGTGCTCTCGAGGCGGCCGCGATGGAGGCCGCGGTCCGCAACTCGACCCCGGCCGACCACTCGCGCGCCCACGCCATCCACGCCTCGATGGCCCAGGCCGTCGCGAGCCAGGACGTCGTCGCATTCCAACGCGCCTCCCGCGCCTTCCACGAGGCATTGCTCGCCCCCTGCCACATGCCACGCCTGCTCCACATGCTGGACATGGCCTGGAACCTCACCGAGCCGGTCCAGACGATGACGCGGCTGACCGCCGAAGAGCGGCTCGCCATGCACGAGGACCACGAGGACATGCTCGACGCCTTCACGGCCAGGGATGTCGACCGGCTGATGGCCGCCGCGCGCACCCACCACGACCGGCTCACGACCTGTATCGGGCGGCTCCCGGACGCGAGCGACTGACCCGAGCGAGCGGCATACGAGCGGATTGTTTCGCGCAGGTTGCCAGATATACGCACATATACCTTTCACGACATACCTCTGAAACCGCCACTTCCTTAGGGTTTTCCCAACATCAGCAGCCCGAACCCAAGGAGGCCCCCAGTGGCCGAAGCAGTGGAAACTCCGATCACCGAGGCTGCTGCTGCCGCAGCAGGATTCGGCACTCATCACGGTGAGCACGACCACGGCGCCGGCCTCGGCGCCATCAAGGCCAGCTACGACCCGCGGCTCACCAACGAGGACCTCGCCCCGCTCAAGAAGCAGGACTGGACCTGGTACAACATCTTCGCGTTCTGGATGTCCGACGTGCACAGCGTCGGCGGGTACCTCACCGCCGGCAGCCTGTTCGCCCTCGGTCTGACCAGCTGGCAGGTGTTCATCTGCCTCATCGCCGGCATCAGCGTCGTCCTGTTCTTCTGCAACCTCGTCGCCAAGCCGAGCCAGCGCAGTGGGGTCCCGTACCCGGTCATCTGCCGCTCGGTCTTCGGCGTGCTCGGCGCCAACATCCCAGCCATCATCCGCGGCCTCATCGCCGTCGCCTGGTACGGCATCCAGACCTACCTCGCCTCCGCATCGCTGGACATCCTCCTCGTCCGGATGTTCCACGGCCTGGCGCCGTATGCCGAGGTGACCAAGCACGGCTTCCTCGGCCTGTCCGCGCTGGGCTACGTCACGTTCGCCATCCTCTGGGTCGCGCAGGCCGCCGTCTTCTGGACCGGCATGAACACGATCAAGAAGTTCATCGACTTCGCCGGCCCCGCGGTGTACGTCGTCATGATCGCGCTCTGCGTCTACCTGCTGGCCAAGGCCAACTGGCACGTCAACCTCAACCTGTCGAGCAAGTCGCTGTCCGGCGGCGAGGTCTTCACGACCATGCTGGCCGCGACCGCCCTGGTCGTCTCCTACTTCTCCGGCCCGATGCTCAACTTCGGCGACTTCTCCCGCTACGGCAAGACCTTCTCCGCGGTCAAGAAGGGCAACTTCTGGGGCCTGCCGGTCAACTTCCTCTTCTTCTCCATCCTCACCGTCCTCACTGCCGCGGCCACCCTGCCGGTCTACGGCAAGCTGATCACCGACCCGGTGGAGACCGTCGGCCACATCGACAGCACCTTCGCCCTCGTTCTCGCCGCCCTCACCTTCGCGACGGCCACCGTCGGCATCAACATCGTCGCCAACTTCGTCTCCCCCGCCTTCGACTTCTCCAACGTCAACCCGCAGAAGATCTCCTGGCGGATGGGCGGCATGATCGCCGCCGTCGGCTCGGTGCTCCTCACCCCGTGGAACCTCTACAACAACCCAGCCACCATCCACTACACGCTGGACACCCTCGGCGCCTTCATCGGGCCACTGTTCGGAGTCCTCATCGCCCACTACTACGTCGTGCACAAGCAGCAGGTGGTCATCGACGACCTGTTCACCCTCGACGAGTCCGGGGCCTACCACTACAGCAAGGGCTACAACCCCGCAGCCGTCGCCGCCACCGTCATCGCCGCTGCCTGCGCCGTCTGCACCGTCTTCGTCCCGGCCTTCCACATCCTCACCGACTACAGCTGGTTCGTCGGCTGCGGCGTAGGCTTCGCGGCATACGCACTCCTCGCCCCGCGCATGGGCGTCTCGACCACCGCCCAGCTCACCGGCAAGAACGCGACCACCTGACCCGATGACGATCCACCTGACCGTCGTGAACCCCAACACGACGCGATCAATGACCGACCTCATCGAGGCCGAGGCGCGCCGCGTCGCCGGCCTCGATGTGGTCGTTACCGGCAGGACGCCGACAATGGGGCCGGCGTCCATCGAGAGCCACTACGACGAGGCGCTCGCCGTCCCCGGGCTGCTCGAGGTCATCCGCAACGACACCGTCGCCGACGCGTTCGTCCTCGCCTGCTTCGGCGACCCCGGCCTGGACGCCGCGCGCGAGGTCGCCGGCCGCCCGGTCATCGGGATCGCCGAGGCAGCAATGAAGACCGCGTCGCTGCTCGGGCGCTCGTTCTCGGTCGTCACGACCCTGAGCCGGACGATGGGCCGCGCCTGGGATCTCACCCGCACCTACGGTTTGGAACGGCAGTGCGCGGGCGTCCACGCCTGCGACATCCCCGTCCTGGAGCTCGACGACGACATCGACCGGACGAATGCCGTGATCCTCGCCTTCGCCAAGAACGCACTGGCCGCCGACGGCTCCGACGCGATCGTCCTCGGGTGCGCCGGGATGGCCGGCCTCCCCGAGCTGCTGAGCAGCCAGCTGGGCGTTCCGGTCGTCGACGGGGTCGCGGCGGCGACGGTGCTGGCCGAGGGGGTCGTGCGGCTCGGTCTGCACCCCTCGACCCACGGCGAGCTCGCGCCGCCCCCGCCCAAGCCCTACACCGGCATACTCGCCCCCTTCGGCACCTGACTCGCTGGCCCTCCTGCCCCGGCGCGTCCCCGGCTCCCGCGCTTTCCCCGCACGTGCGGGGTTGTTCAGCCCCCGGGGCCGACTCGACCTGAACAAGCCCGCACGTGCGGGGTTGTTCAGTCCCGGGGCCGACTCGACCTGAACAAGCCCGCACGTGCGGGGAGTCGGGGGAGTCCGGGATGCGGAAACTCGCTTCCAGCAGCCCTTGTTTCAACAGTTTGTTGACGTTACGCTCGTCCGAAGCTCCCCGAGCAGGCCCGGTCGTTCGGTATGCACCACCGGCGCCCCACACCCACGCTCCACCAGCTGTGCCCTCTGTCGCCGCCGGCGTCCGGGGCGCGATGATTGGTCAACGGCAACCGAGAAGAGGCACATGTTGGCTCCGACGATCACAGTCAACGGTTCGGCAGGCACGCTGTCCGGGGTCGACCCCAGCACGACCGCCCTGGACTGGCTGCGTTCCCGGGGGCTCACCGGAGCCAAGGAGGGTTGCGCCGAGGGCGAGTGCGGTGCCTGCTCGATCATGGTCGCCCGACCCGGCGACGACGGCGGCACGCGCTGGACCGCCATCAACGCCTGCCTCGTCCCGGCCGCGTCGCTCGACGGTGGCGAGGTGGTCACCGCCGAGGGCCTGGGCTCGCCCCAGTCGCTGCACCCCGTCCAGCACGAGATGGCGGTCCGCGGCGGTTCCCAATGTGGTTACTGCACACCGGGTTTCATCTGCTCGATGGCCGCCGAGTACTACCGCCCCGACCGTATGCCGGTCGCCTCGGCCGACGAGCACGACCACGAGCTCGACCACGAGCACGGCCCCAACGGCTTCGACCTCCATTCGCTGTCGGGCAACCTGTGCCGCTGCACCGGCTACCGCCCCATTCGGGACGCCGCCTATGCCCTCGGCGAGCCCGACGCCGACGACCCCTTCGCCGGACGGTGCCTGGCCGCGCCGCCCGCCCTGACCTCCACCCGGCAGGAGGGGCCGACCGGGGTCTACGTCCGCCCCACCTCCCTCGCCGCGGCGCTCGACCTGTATGCCGCGCACCCCCAGGCCGTCCTCGTCGCGGGCTCCACCGACTGGGGCGTGGAGGTCAACATCCGGGGCGCCCGCGCGCCCTTCGCCATCGGCATCGACCGCCTCCCCGAGCTGCGTACCCTCGACGTCGGCGAGGACGTCATCGAGATCGGCGCCGCGCTCACGCTGAGTGAGATCGAGCGCCGCCTTGACGGGCGAGTCCCGTTGCTGGCCAAGCTGTTTCCCCAGTTCGCATCGCGCCTCATCCGCAACGGCGCCACCATCGGCGGCAACCTCGGCACCGGCTCGCCCATCGGTGACACCCCGCCCGCGCTGCTCGCGCTGGAGGCCGTCATCGTGCTGGCTTCCACCGACGGTGAGCGCGACGTTCCGCTGGCCGACTACTTCACCGGCTACCGGCAGACCGTCAAGCAGCCGGGCGAGCTGATCCGGGCCATCCGGGTCCCGTTGCCGCTGAGCGGGACCACGGCCTTCCACAAGATCGCCAAGCGGCGCTTCGACGACATCTCCAGCGTCGCCGTCGGCTTCGCGCTCGACGTCGCTGACGGCATCGTCAGCAGGGCCCGGATCGGACTGGGCGGCGTCGCCGCGACCCCCATCCGTGCCCTCGCGACCGAGGCCGCGCTCGAGGGCCAACCGTGGACCGCCGACGTGGCGCGCGCGGCAGCCGCCGTCCTGCGCCAGGAGGGAACGCCGATGGACGACCACCGAGCCAGCGCGGCATACCGGACCGCCACCCTGGGCACCGCCCTCCTCAAGCTCCACGCCGAGACCGCAACCCCACAGGAGGTGGGAGCGTGAGCGCCCTGTCTGACCGACCGGCCAATCCCGTTGTGGGGCAAACGATTCCGCACGAGTCCGCCGGGCTGCACGTGACCGGGCAGGCCCTCTACACCGACGACCTGACGGTGCGGACCCACGGCGTTCTCCACGCCCACCCGGTCCAGGCACCGCACGCCCACGCCCGCATCACTCGGATGGACACCGTACCCGCGCTGGCGGTCGAGGGCGTGGTCCGCGTCCTCACCAAGGCCGACGTACCCGGTGTCAACGACGCCGGCGTCAAGCACGACGAGCCGCTCTTCCCCGACGAGGTCATGTTCTACGGGCACGCCGTTGCCTGGGTGCTCGGGGAGACCCTCGAGGCCGCACGCCTCGGTGCCCTCGCCGTCGAGGTCGACTACGACCCCCTTCCCGCGCTCGTCAACGTCAAGGAGGCCATCGCGGCCGAGCGCTTCCAGGGCGCGACGCCGCGCATGGAGCGCGGTGACATCGACGCCGGGTTCGCCGCGGCGGCCCACGTGTTCAGCGGGGAGTTCGAGTTCGCCGGGCAGGAGCACTTCTACCTCGAGACGCACTGCTCGCTGGCGATGGTCGACGAGAGCGGGCAGATCTTCGTCCAGAGCAGCACCCAGCACCCCTCCGAGACCCAGGACATCGTCGCCCACGTCATGGGGATCCCGAGCCACGAGGTCACCGTCCAGTGTCTGCGGATGGGCGGCGGCTTCGGTGGCAAGGAGATGCAGCCGCACGGCTTCGCGGCCATCGCCGCCATCGGCGCGACGCTCACCGGGCGGCCGGTTCGGTTGCGGCTGAACCGAACCCAGGACCTCACGATGTCGGGCAAGCGGCACGGCTTCCACGCCCAGTGGCGGGTCGGCTTCAACGCCAGCGGTCGGCTCCAGGCCCTCGATGCCACCCTCACGGCCGATGGCGGGTGGAGCCTCGACCTGTCCGAGCCGGTCCTGGCCCGGGCCCTGTGCCACATCGACAACGCCTACTGGGTGCCCAACGTCCGGGTCAACGGCCGGATCGCGCAGACCAACAAGACCTCCCAGACGGCGTTCCGTGGCTTCGGGGGCCCGCAGGGAATGCTCGTCATGGAGGACATCCTCGGCCGATGCGCGCCACTCCTCGGCCTCGACGCGATGGAGCTGCGCCGGCGCAACTTCTACCGCGAGGGGCAGAGCACGCCCTACGGGCAACCCGTCAAGGACGCCGACCGGATGGGCACCTGCTGGGACCAGGTCACCAAGACCGGTGAGGTCGAGCGCCGCAGGAACCAGATCGCGACCTTCAACGCCTCGCATCCGACCTCCCGGCGCGCATTGGCCATGACCCCGGTCAAGTTCGGGATCTCGTTCAACCTCACGGCGTTCAACCAGGCCGGTGCCCTCGTCCACGTCTACAAGGACGGGTCGGTGCTCATCACCCATGGCGGCACCGAGATGGGGCAGGGGCTGCACACGAAGATGCTCCAGGTCGCCGCGACGGCGCTCGGTGTGCCGCTCTCGACCGTCCGGCTCGCGCCGACGCGGACCGACAAGGTTCCCAACACCTCGGCCACGGCGGCGAGCTCCGGTGCCGACCTCAACGGTGGCGCCGTCAAGAACGCCTGCGAGCAGATCGTCGACCGGCTCCGCGGCGTCGCTTCGAGCATCCTCGGAGTGCACCCGTCCGACGTCCGGTTCAGCGACGGCACGGTGACCAGTGTCGGCGGCGGCCAGGTCATCCCGTGGGGCGACCTGGTCAACAAGGCCTATTTCCAACGGATCCAGCTCTGGGCGGCCGGCTTCTACCGGACCGAGGGCCTGCACTGGGACTCCTCGGTCATGCACGGCTCCCCCTTCAAGTACTTCTCCTACGGCGTCGCTGCCGCCGAGGTCGAGGTCGACGGGTTCACCGGCGCCTACCGCCTCCGGCGGGTCGACATCGTCCACGACGTCGGCGACTCCCTGTCCCCTCTGCTCGACATCGGGCAGGTCGAGGGCGCGTTCGTCCAGGGCGCCGGCTGGCTGACCCTGGAGGACCTGCGCTGGGACGAGTCCGACCGGCCCTCGCGCGGCCGGCTCGCCACCCAGGCGGCCAGCACCTACAAGCTGCCGAGCTTCTCGGAGATGCCCGAGGTCTTCAACGTCGCGCTCCTGGAGCGCGCGCACGAGGAGGGTGCGGTCTACGGCTCCAAGGCCGTCGGCGAGCCCCCGCTCATGCTCGCCTTCTCGGTGCGCGAGGCGTTGCGCCAGGCAGCGGCGGCCTTCGGCCCGGCCGGGATCAGCGTCGACCTCGCCTCTCCCGCAACGCCGGAGGCCGTCTACTGGGCCGTCGCGGAGGCCCGTCGCGCGAGCGAGCACGGCCATGTCACGGAGGGCGGGACGGGGGTCGTGCCCGACCAGTCCACCGCCGATCTACGTCCCGCGCACCCCCGCTCGGAGCAGGCCACCAACGCAGCGACCGCCGGCGTCTGAACCATGGACTGGTTGGCCGCCGTCGAACGACTGAGGAGAGACCGTATGCCGGCCGCCCTCGTCACGCTCGTATCGGTCCGCGGCCACGCGCCCCGTGCGGCCGGCGCGAAGATGGTCGTCACCCCTGACACGGCATACGGCAGCATCGGTGGCGGGAACCTCGAGGAGACGGCCGTCGAGCGCGCTCGCGACCTCATCGCCCGGGGCGTCCGCAGCCCCGAACACCTCGAGCTGGCCCTCAACGAGCGCGCTCCCGTCGAGCACGGCCAGCAGTGCTGCGGCGGCGAAGTGTCCATCCTCCTCGAGCCGCTCCTCGTCGCGCCGTCGGTGGCGATCTTCGGGATCGGCCATGTCGGCCTGGAGCTGGCCCGCGTGCTCGCGCGTCACGACCTCGAGCTGCACCTCGTCGACTCCCGGCGCGACCGGCTCGCGACCGACCGGCTGGCCGTCCTCGACGACGCGGTCGCGCGGGTGCACGTGCACCACGCGCCGGTGCCCGAGCTCGTCCTCGGTCAGGTCCCGGCCGGGACCCATGTCCTCATCATGACCCACGACCACGCCGAGGATGCCGCCCTGTGCGACGGCGCGCTCCGGTGCCAGCACCTCGGCTCGGTCGGCATGATCGGGTCCTCCGCCAAGTGGCGCCGCTTCGAGAAACGCCTTGCGGCAGAAGGCCATTCGCCCGATGCCGTGGCCGGCATACGGACTCCCATCGGTCTCCCCGACCTGTCGGGCAAGGAGCCCGCGGTCATCGCCGTCTCCGTCGCGGCCGACCTGCTGCGCGTCTTCGAGTCCGAGGCGGGTGCAGCAGTCGGTTCGGCCCGCGATGCTGGCCGCCTGGGCGCACACCGATGACGCTCTTCCGCGCCACCGTCCTCGACACTCCGGACAGCCCCTTCACCGGGGGCGTCCTGCGGTCCGAGGAGGACTGCGCGATCGTCGTGGACGACGGCGTCATCGTGGCGCGCGGGCCCTACGCCGAGGTGCGGACGGCCCATCCTGGCGAGGAGGTCCTCGACCTGCGGGAGGGCATGATCCTGCCGGGGCTGGTCGACACGCACGTGCACTTCCCGCAGGTCCGGGTCATCGGCGGGCTCGGGATGCCACTGCTCGACTGGCTCGACCAGTGCGCGCTCCCGGAGGAGATGCGGCTGGCCGACGTCGAGGCCGCGCGCGGTATCGCCAAGGACTTCGTCACCGGCCTGGTCGACGCAGGGACGACGACGGCCCTCGTCTTCGGGTCCCACTTCGCCGGCGCGGTCGACGTCATGTTCGAGACAGCCGACCAGTGGGGGCTGCGGGTCACGACCGGGCTCGTCACGTCCGACCGGATCCTGCCCGAGCCGTTGCTCACCACACCAGCCCGCGCGTATGCCGAGTCCGCCGAGCTCGCCGCCCGCTGGCACGGCAAGGACCGGCTCCGGTATGCCGTGACGCCGCGGTTCTCGCTGTCGGCGAGTGAGGCGATCCTCGAGTCGTGCGGGGCCACGTTCCGCGACGTCGAGGGGTCGTTCTTCACCTCGCACGTCAACGAGAACGACGCCGAGATCGCTGAGGTAGCAAGGCTTTTCGGCGGATCCTCCTATGTCGACACGTATGCCGTGCACGGCCTGCTCAACCGGCGCTCGGTGCTGGCCCACAACGTCCACCCCACCGACGCCGAGCTGGCCACCCTCGCCGGGCTCGACGCCTCGGTCGCACACTGCCCGACGTCGAACTCCGCCCTCGGCAGCGGCCTCTTCCCGCTCCGTCGCCACGTCGAGGCCGGGGTCAGAGTGGCGATGGGCTCAGATGTCGGTGCGGGGACGGGCTTCTCGCTTCTCAAGGAGGGGCTGCAGGCCTACTTCATGCAGCGGCTGCTCGGCGGCGAGGGGCTGCCGCTCACCTCGGCCCACCTGCTCTGGCTCTGCACGGCCGCCGGGGCAGACGCCCTCGCCTTGGCCGACACCGTCGGCGACCTGTCGGTGGGCAAGCAGTTCGACGCGGTCTGGCTGCTGCCAGAGGCCGGGAACCCGCTCGCTGTCGGGCTCGGCAACGCCAGGTCTGCCGACGACGCGCTGTCCAAGGTGTTCGCCCTCGGCACCACCTCGGACATCGGTGGCGTCTGGGTCGGCGGCGACCAGATCGCCGCCGGTCGGTGGCACCGCCCCCGCCGTGCATAACTCTCCGCTCAGCTCAGCCGCCGGCGCGGACGACTTCCTCGTAGGCCGGGAGCGTGAGGAAGTCGGGGAAGTCCGGGTCGAGCGCGCACTCGACGAACAGGCGGCGTGCCGTCTCCCAGGAGGCCCGGGCCGACTCGTCGTCGCCGACGGCAGCCAGCAGACCGGCATACTCCTCCTCGACGATCCGGTCGACGAGCTCGCGGGTGACGGTCTCACCGGAGTCCAAGGTGGCGCCGGAGGTGACCCACTGCCAGATCTGGGACCGGGAGATCTCGGCGGTAGCGGCATCCTCCATGAGGTTGTGGATGGCGACGGCGCCGTTGCCCTGAAGCCAGGCCTGGAGGTAGATGATCCCGACGGAGACGTTGGTACGTAAGCCGTCCAGCGTCCGCGTGCCGGGCGTCGCACCGGCGTCCAGGAGGTCGTCGGCCGAGACGTCAACCGTCGGACGGGCGGTCGCGATCTGGTTCGGGGCGTCGCCGAGGACCGTCGTGAAGACCTCCTTGCACAGCTCGACCATGCCGGGGTGCGCGACCCAGGAGCCGTCGAAGCCGGTGGTCACCTCGCGGGTCTTGTCGGCGCGGACCTTGTCGAAGGCGTTGGCGTTGACGGCCGGGTCCTTGCTCGGGATGAAGGCGGCCATCCCGCCGATCGCGAAGGCGCCGCGCCGGTGGCAGGTGGCGACGAGCAGGTCGGAGTACGCCTTCATCATCGGGGCATTCATCGTCACGTCGGCCCGGTCCGGGAGGGTGAAGGCGGCTCCGGCGTCGCGGAAGTACTTGATGATCGAGAAGAGGTAGTCCCAGCGGCCGGCGTTGAGCCCGGCCATGTGGTCGCGCAGCTCGTAGAGGATCTCGTCCATCTCGAAGGCTGCCGGGATGGTCTCGATCAACACGGTGGCGCGGATGGTGCCGTGGTCGATGCCCAGTGCCTGCTCGGCATACGTGAAGACGTCGTTCCAGAGCCGCGCCTCGAGGTGGGACTCCATCTTGGGCAGGTAGAAGTAGGGACCGGACCCACGGGCGAGCAGCTCGCGCGCGTTGTGGAAGAAGTAGAGGCCGAAGTCGACGAACGCGGCGACGAGCGGCGACCCGTCCAGGGTCAGGTGTTCCTCGTCGAAGTGCCAGCCGCGGGGGCGCGGGACGATGACCGGGATATTGTCGGGGTCCTTGAGTGCATAGGACTTGTCCTTGGGCGAGGTGAACGCGATGGTCCGCCGGACGGCGTCGTAGAGGTTGACCTGGCCGCCGATGACGTTGACCCAGTGCGGGGTGTTGGCGTCCTCGAAGTCGGCGAGCCACACCTTGGCCCCGGAGTTGAGGGCGTTGATCGCCATCTTGCGCTCCGTGGGACCAGTGATCTCGACGCGTCGGTCGGCGAAGTCGGCGGGAATGGGCCCGACCTGCCAGTCCCCTTCTCGCACAGACCTGGTCGACTCCAGGAAGTCCAGACGGCCGGTGCGCGCGACCTCTGCCCGGCGCGTGGCGCGGGCCGCCAGCAGCTCGTTCCGGCGGTCGCCGAACTTGCGCTGGATGCCCGCGACGAAGGCGAGCGCGTCATCGGTGAGGATCTCCGCCGATCGCTCGACCTCGGGTCCGGTCACCTGGATGTCGGGCATGCTTCTCCTCTGTTGCAACGGTTCGTGCGGGGTTCGTGCGGTGTTCTTGCGGTGAGCTCGGGGTCTGGCGGGGGCGGACAGCAAGCCCTGCGACGACGCCGTCCCGTAGGATTCCAGCATACGGAAATCCGTTACCGAATGCTAAGGAGCCCCGATGGCTGCCCAGACCGCGGACTCCCCGACCCCGAGCGACGACGCGGTCACCACGGACGAGGCCAAGCCGGCCCGCATCGGTGGCGGGGTCCAGTCCCTCGAGCGCGCCTTCGCCATCCTGGAGACCCTCGCCGACGCCGGCGGCGTGATCGGCCTGTCGCAGCTCGCCACCGATGCCGATCTGCCGCTGCCGACCATCCACCGGCTGGTCCGGACCCTCGTCGACCTCGGCTACGTCCGGCAGGAGCCGAGCCGCCAGTACTCCCTCGGTCCGCGGCTCATCCGGTTGGGCGAGATGACCTCGAAAATGCTTGGTACCTGGGCCCGCCCGCACCTGGCTGCCGTCGTCGAACAGCTCGGGGAGTCGGTCAACCTGGCCATGCTCGACGGGGACGAGATCGTCTACGTCGGCCAGGTGCAGGGCTCGCGGAACTCGATGCGGATGTTCACCGAGGTCGGCCGTCGCGCCCTCCCGCACGCCACCGCGGTCGGTAAGGCGATCCTCGCCCAGGAGTCCGACGCCGACGTCCGCGCCCTCCTGGCCCGGACCGGTATGCCGCGGCACACGGAGCACACGCTCACCACCGCGGCCGCGTTCCTCGCCGAGCTCGCCGAGACCCGGCGCACCGGATACGCCATCGACGACGGCGAGCAGGAGCTCGGCGTCCGATGCGTGGCGGTGCCCGTCCTCGACGCGCCCCGGCTGCTCGCCCTGTCGACCTCCGGCCCCGCGCCGCGGATGACCGACGCCTTCGTCGCCGAGGCGGTGCCGCTGCTCGCCGAGGCCGCCGCCCGGATCAGCGCCGAGGTCGGCCGCCGCTGATCCCCGCCCGCGGGCATCATGGTCACCATGACCGAGCGGGCGCGACCGAACGCCGATCCGCTGCTCCCCCTGTGGCGGTCGGCGCAGGTCTTCCGGCTCGCCTCCCTCGCGTATGCCATGGCGATCCTCGCCGGCTCGATGGACCGGGTGGTCCACCCCGTCGCCGCGTGGTCACTGATGGCCGTCCAGGTCGCGTGGTCCGGCTTCGCGGTGACGGCTCTGTCGGCGGCCGGCCGCGCCCGGCATACGGTCGTGATTCTCGACATCGTCGTCACTGTCGCGCTCATCTTCGGCAGCTGGCTCGGTGCGCCCGCACACGCCTGGCAGACCCACGACGTCCTGCCCACCGTCCTGTGGACCTGCAACGCGATCGTCTCGGCGGCGATCCTCTGGGGCCGGCGGATCGGGATGGTCGTCGCGTTCGTCGTCGCCATGTCCTGCAACGTGGTCACCGACGACGTCCTCACGCCGCTGACCGTCAACGCGACGCTGCCCGTCCTCGTCTGCGTCGGCCTCGCGATCGGCGCCCTGGCCCGGACCGCCGAGCACGCCAACGCCCAGCTCCAGGAGGCTGTCGAGCTGCGCGCCGCCACCGAGGAACGCGAGCGGCTCGCCCGCCAGGTCCACGACGGCGCCCTCCAGGTCCTCTCCCTCGTCTCCCGTCGCGATGGCGCGGTCGACCCCGAGCTGGCCGCGATGGCGCGGGCCCAGGAGCAGTCCTTGCGGCACCTCCTCACCCAGCTGTCCCCCACTGGCACAACGCAGTCCCGTATGCCGGTCGGCTCGGGGAGCGTCGACGTCGCCGCTGCGCTGACCGGGTTCGCGGGCGAGCGGGTGAGCGTGTCGGCGCCGCAGGACCCGGTCCTGCTGCCCGCGGCATACGGGGAGGAGCTGGTTGCTGCGGCCCGCGAGGCGCTCCACAACGTCGTGTCACACGCCGGGCCGGACGCGCGGGCGTACGTCCTGCTGGAGGACCTCGGCGACGAGGTGGCGTTGACCGTCCGCGACGACGGCCCCGGCATCCCGCCCGGGCGACTCGCCCAAGCGATGGCTCAGGGCCGGCTCGGGGCCAGCCAGTCGATTCGTGGCAGGATCGAATCCCTCGGCGGCACAGCGGTTCTGGAGACTTCGCCGGGTGAGGGCACTGAGTGGGAGCTGCGCATGCCGCGGGCTCCGGAGGGAAGGGCATCGTGAACGACCTCGAGGACGTCGTCGAACCGATCACCGTCATGGTCGTCGACGACCACCCGATGTGGCGCGATGCGGTGAGCCGCGACCTGGATGCTGCCGGGTTCCGGGTCGTGGCAACGGCCGACGCGGTCGCGAGCGCTGGCCCGCGCGCGGCCGCGACCCGTCCCAACGTGGTCCTCATGGACATGCAGCTGCCCGACGGGACGGGCACCGACGCGACGGCCGCCGTTCTCGCTGCGTCGCCCGGGTCGTGCGTCCTCGTCCTGTCGGCGTCCTCCGAGCGCGACGACGTCCTGGAGGCGGTCAAGGCGGGCGCGACCGGCTACCTCGTCAAGAGCGCGTCGGCCGCCGAGCTGGTCGAGGCCGTGAAGCGGACCGCCGACGGTCAGGCCGTCTTCACGCCCGGGCTCGCCGGGCTCGTCCTCGGTGAGTACCGCCGTATGTCGACGGTTCCCGCCGCCGCCGACGAGATGCCGAAGCCGACGCTCACGCCCCGCGAGACCGAGGTGCTGCGACTCGTCGCCAAGGGCCTGGCTGCCAAGCAGATCGCCACCCGGCTGGGTCTGTCCCACCGCACGGTCGAGAACCACGTGCAGGCGACCCTGCGCAAGCTCCAGCTCGCCAACCGCGTGGAGCTCACCCGCTACGCCATCCGCGAAGGCCTCGACGACGACCAGACCAGACCCGCTGTGGCAAACCCCTAGGGGTTCTGAGTAGCACTACGCATCCGTGGTTACCGGCCGGTCACAAGGCTGGCGGCATGACCTCGACGCCCTCCCTGGACCCGGCTCTCCTCGACCGGCTCTCGCGCCAGTGCGCCACCCTCTCGCGCGACTTCGACCGCTTCGGCGCCGACCTCTACGCGCTGACCATTGCCGTCGAGGCCGCCGCCAACGCCCCCGAGCCGGCCCCGGCCCTGTCACTGGCTGACCCAATTGTTCCGGTAGTCACACCCGCCCATGCTCAGGGCCCCGTGACCACCGGTACAAATGTGCCGGTAGCAACGCCTGCCGCCAGCCAGGCGCCCGCTCCAGCTGCCCCCGCCCGGGTGACCGAGCCGCCAACTGTTCAGACAGTCACACGCCCGCCGACCCCGCATCCGGCCTTTCCGTATGCCGGCCCGTCGTCTCCGCCCACCCCTGGGCCGTCGGTCGCCGAGCCGTGGTGGCAGCGAGACGGCTGGGTCAGCCGGGTCCTGGCCATCGCCGGGGTGGCCATCACCCTCGTCGGCGTCGTCATGCTCCTCGTCCTCGCCGCCAAGGCCGGGCTGCTCCGTCCAGAGGTCCGCGTCGGAGCAGGAGCGGTCCTCGCCGGCGTTCTCGCCTACGCCGGCCACCGGATCAACCGGCGCCCCGGCGGCCGGGTCGGCGGGGTGGCGCTCGTGGCCACCGGGGTCGCCGCCGCCTACCTGGACATCGTCGCCGCCACCTCGATCTACCACTGGGTCCACCCGGCGGTCGGCCTGGCATTCGCCGCGCTCGTCACCGGAGGCGGAGTCGCCACCGCGATGCACTGGCGCTCGCCGCACCTCGCCGTCGTCGTCAACGTCGCCTGCGCCCTCACCGCGCCGGTTCTCACCCACGGCCTCACGCTGACCCTCGTCCTCTTCTTCGTCGTCTTCCAGCTGGCCGGCGCCGTTCCCGAGCTGCTCCGCGGCTGGTCGGTCATGGCTCCGATCCGCACGCTCCCCGTCGTCCTCACCCTCCTGGTCGTCGTCGCCCGCGACACCCACGCGATCTCGTTCGCCCAGAACCCCAGCGCGCCCACTCCCCGGCACCTGATCCTGGCAGCCGCTGTGGCCGTCATCGGCCTCGGCGTCGGCATCTGGGGCGCCCGGGTCCAGCGCCGGCCGGAGATCGCCGCCCTCACCGCCGGTGCCGCCACGACCCCGCTCCTCTACGTCACCCAGCTCAGCCACCGCCCGACCTCGCTCATCCTCGGCTTCACGACCGCTCTGGCGGCTTGGGCGCTGCTCGTTCTCGTCCGCCGCGACGCGGCCCCGATCCGGGTCGTCCTCGCCAGCGTCGGCGGGCTCGCGCTGCTCATCGGCTGCCTCGCCATCCCGACCAAGGACCCCGTCCTCGACGCCGTCCCGTTCCTCGCGGTCGCCGTCATCGCCGCCGCCCTGGCCACCCGCATCCGGTCGCACATCATCGAGGCGTATGCCGCGGCATACGGGGTCATCGGAGTCGTCCTCACCCTGGACCGGATCGGCCCGCATGCCTTGTCCGACAAGGAGACTGCCCTGCGCACCCTGGGCGCGAACTCGATCGTCGTCGGCGTCCTGCTCCTCACGGTGACCGTCCTGGCAGCCCTCGCCGTCCGCCGGCTCGGGGTCGTCCAGCGGGCTGCGCTGCCGGTCATCGCGACCGGTCTCTCGGTCGGGCTGTATGCCGTGACGATTGTCTGCGTGTCCGTCCCGGTTGCCCTGGGCGGCGCCGACACGGCCTTCCACGTCGGGCACTTCGCGGCGACCACGGCGTGGATGCTGGCCGGGTGCGGGGCCCTCGTGCTGGGACTGGCGCGACCGGCATACGCCAAGATCCTGCTCGCCACCGGACTGGCGACGGTCGCCTCGGCCCTGGCCAAGCTGGTGACCTATGACATGGCAACGCTGTCGGGGTTCACGAGGGCGGCGACGTTCCTCGTGACTGGCGTGTTGCTGCTCGTGGCCGGGGCACGCTACGCCCGCGCGTTCGCCGATCGAGAGGGGACTCCGGCGACGCCCGCGTAGCGGGGCCACGAGGGACGACGCCGCCGGGAACAGGGACCCGGCGGCGTCGTTCGTGTTCTAGGAGGTCGAGGGGACGGCCGACGGGGTCGGGGCGATGAGCTGCCACCAGGGGTCGACGTCGGCGGGCGAGGTGGGGTCGACCCGCTCGCCCGGTCGCGGGACGAGGATGCGGACGTCGCGGGCCTTGGCCTCGGCCCAGAGCCGGTCGACCGGCTCGGCCCACGGGTGCGGGGCGAGCCGGAAGGTCCCCCAGTGGACCGGGATCACGACGCGCGCGCCGACGTCGAGGGCGGTCGCGATCCCCTCCTCGGGGGTCATGTGGATCTCCGGCCAGCCCTCGGAGTAGGCGCCGACCTGGATGAGCGCGAGGTCGAACGGCCCATGGGCAGAACCGATCTCGGCGAACCCGTCGAAGTAGCCGCCGTCGCCGGAGTAGAAGACGCGGTGGGTGTCGCTCGCGATGACCCACGAGGCCCACAGGGTCCGGTCGCGGTCGCGCAGGCTGCGGCCGGAGAAGTGCTGGGCCGGCGTACAGACCAGCTGGATCCCGGCGACCGACGTCGACTCGTCCCAGTCCAGCTCGGTGATCCGCTTGACCGGCACGGCCCAGGACTCCAGGTGCGCGCCGATCCCGAGCGGGACGACGAACTGGGCTTCGGTCGAGGCGGCGAGCGCCTTGATGGTCGGCATGTCGAGGTGGTCGTAGTGGTCGTGGCTGACGAGGACGACGTCGATCGGCGGCAGGTCCGCCAAGGCGACGGGCACCTCGTGCAGCCGTTTGGGCCCGACGAGCGAGGACGGCGAGCAGCGGTCGCTCCACACCGGGTCGATGAGGACGCGGCGGTCGTCGAGCTCGACGAGGGTGGTAGCGTGGCCGAGCCAGGTGACCCGCAGCCCGTCGGTGGAGCCAGCGTCCGAACCCGCCCCAAACGTGGCGGCCGTGTCGTGGACGAGCGGCACGGGCAGTCGCGGGACCCGCTCCTCCTTGTTCGTCGCCAGCTGCCGCAGCGTCGCACTCATCGGGGTCGCCTCGCGCGGCGGGTGCGGCCGGTTGTGGAACTGCCCCGCGGCATACTGCGGGCTCTTCTCGACCCGCTCGCGTCGGGCGCCGGTCGCGGCCGCCCCGAACTGGCTCGGCAGCTCGCGCGCCGCCCAGAGCAGGGCCGCGAGCCCGCCCATCCCCGCCACTGCCGCACTCGTGCGGGCACTCCGGCTCATCGCTTCACTCCAGGTCGTTCGAGGGATGTCATATGCCGTGTGCAACGGTCACGCCATCGGTGCTGTTCCGATTCTCCGCCTCCAAAGACAACCGGAGACCAACGTGGGGTGGCCGGAACTCCTCGAGTCCCGGCCACCCCTCAGCGCGGGTGGGACCTGTCGTCAGCTCGTCCTGACGCCGATCACGCCGAGGTCGGGGTACATGTTGCTCGCCGGGTCGACGAGGTAGTTGGTGACGTCGGACCCGCGCAGCAGGTAGAACCGGCTGATGTCGAGCGGGATGTAGGCGACGGTCTCGCCGAGGTACTTGTCCAGCTCGGCGTATGCCGCGTTCTGCTCGGCCGCCGTCGGCTTGCTCGCCGCCTCGTCCATCATCTGGTTGGCCTTGTCGTCCTTGAAGTTGCCGTAGTCCTGGCCGTTGGTCTTGGCATTGAGGTTGACTCGGCTGTCGAACAGCGGCGGGATGACGGTCGAGATGCCCGGCCAGTCAGCGCCCCAGCCACCCCACAGGACGTCGCCGCCCTTGTAGTTCACGTCCTGCACGACGTCGTAGTACGTGCTCGTGAGCGAAACAAGGGTGGTCTTGAACCCGGCCTTGTCCCAGCCGTCCTTGAGGGCAGCGAAGGAGTTGTCGGCGGTCGGAGTGCCACCTTGGTAGGTCACCTTGATCGGGAACGGGATGGGTACCCCGGCCGACTCCAGGAGCGCCTTGGCCGCCGCCGGGTCGCCCCCGTCGGGCGCCGTGAAGGCCGGGTTGGCGACATAGCCCGGGTTCGCCGGGTTGACGATCGACTTGGAGGGGACCGACGCCTTGTCGCCGCCGAGGGCAGCCGAGTAGGCGGTCTTGTTGGTGGCCAAGGCCAGGGCCTGTCGCACCTTGACGTTGGTCATCGTGTTGAAGTTGGGGACGAGGTAGTTGGCGTAGGGCGAGTTGACGTTGACGGCCCGACTGGCCACCGGCCCGGTGATCTGGTTGTAGAACGCCGGCGGGATGACCCGGTCGGTGACCGCGGTCTTGTCGTTGCCCGAGTCGGCGAGCAGCCGCTGGGTGATGATCTCGTTGGTGAGGCCCTCGACGAAGACGATCTTGTCGGGCAGGGCGGCCCGGTTGCCGTCGGTCTTCGGGTCGTACTGGTCGTTGCGGACGAACGTGCCGCCGGTGCCCTTGGTCCAGGTGCCCTGGATCTTGTAGGGGCCGTCGGAGAAGACCGCGTAGTTGGACTTGTCACCCTGGTCCTGGTCCTTGCGGTAAGGGTCGAAGAACCTCAGCGAGGCGATGGCGAGCGGGAAGTCCGCCCACGGCTTCTCGAAGTTGTAGGTGATCGTCCTGCCCGAGCAGGTGACCGCCTTGTCGAAGGCGGCCTGGCCCGCTGGCGTCGCCTTGTAGGGACCGGGGTAGACCTTGGCGACCGACGGCAGGTAGCCCAGCTGGTAGTTCGGGCCGCCGGTGATGACGTCCGAGGCGAAGGAGCGCTCGAGGCCGTACTTGAGGTCATCGCAGGTGACCTCCTTGCCGTCCTGCCACTTGACGCCGTCCTTGAGGGTGAACGTCCAGGTCTTGGCGCCGTTGGTCGACTTGCCGGTGTCGGTGGCGAGGTCGGGGATCGGGGTGACCGCCTTCTTCTCGTCGGCGGTGGCGGGGTACTGGACCAGGCCGCGCGACCACATCCGGCTCATGTCGGTCAGGTCGCGGCCGATGTAGGTGCGCTGCGGGTCGAGGTGCTCGGCCGGGCGCTTGGTCAGGTAGTAGAGCGTGCCGCCCTTGGCGGTGCTCGTGCCGCCATGCGCGGAGGACGAGGCTGGGCCGGTCGTGCCACCGCCGCAGGCGGCGACGGACAGGACGACGCCGGTTGAAAGGGCAACGAGCCCTACCCTCTTCATGCTGTTCACGGGAGCTCCTTAGGGGTTCCAGGTTGATGGGCCTCGGGGCCGGGTTGACGAGGGCTCTTCGTCGCACCGGCCCCGACACGCGCAACCCTGCGTCGGCGGCGGCCGCGGAACCAACCATTTAGGCGACACCAAATCCATTGCGGCACAATGCGATTCAAGTTCGCACTGTTACCGCGCTGTGACCTCACACGGTTATCGGGTCGTTACCTCATGCGGGGTTGCGGGAGCCGCGACGGGCTCGACCCCTCGCCGAACGCCGGCCCGGTCGCCGACTCCTGGGCCGCGATCATGGAGGCCGCGAGGGCGGTCTGCCGGTAGAGCACGCTGCGCCCGGACCGCCAGCTGCGCACCAGCCCGGCGGACCGCAGGACCATGAGGTGCTGGCTCACCGAGCCGGGCGTCTGGTCGATCTGTCGGGCGATCTGGGTCGTGGACATCGGGATGGCCGTATGCCGGAGAACCGCGGCTCGCGTCCTTCCGAGCAGCGAGACGAGGTGGTCGTCGTCGCTCGTGTCCTCCTCGGCCAGACCCTCCCATACCCGCCCGACTCCGCGCGCGGCATACACGAGCCGGTATCCCTCGGCGTGCTCGTCGACGATGAGGTCGGGGTAGGCGAAGACCGAGGGGGTGAGGGTCATCTGGCCGGCTTCGTACTCGCCCGAGGTGTGGTGCGGCTTGTCGATGTAGAGCCGGCCGGGGCCGAGCGAGACCTCGGGGTGCAGGTCGGTGAGCAGGCCGAGCAGCCCGTCGTTGACAAGTGCGCCGACCCGGTGCGAGACGTCGTCCTCGAGGACGGCGCACATCCGCGGCCAGAACGGCATGACCGCGGCGTCCCAGTAGTCCCACATCGTCTCGGCCAGCCGCGCCATCCCGCCGCCGCCGGGGGCGAAGAGCTCCCGCACCCGCCGGGGCTCGCCCCGCCCATCCCACACGTCGCGCAGGTCATCACGGAGCTCGTCGCGGTCGCTGGCGGCGAGGGTCTGCAGCTGGCTCTCGATGGTGGTGTCCGGCCTGCCGCCGGGCATCAGGCCTGACGCGATCCACTTGCCGGGCGGGGCGAGCGCCTGGAGCAGCTCGACGTCGACGCCCTCCAGTCGGGTGCGCGCCTCCCGGATCCACGGCGTGTGCGGGTGGGCAGCCATCGGGCAGGCGAGGAGCCGGACGCTCAGGGTCAGCTCGGCCATCGGCGAGAACGCGAAGCGCGTGTTGCCCAGGACCTCGCCGCTGAGGATCAAGGTGATCACGGTGCCTCCTCGTCCTCGGCTGTTCAGCGCTGATGGGCTGCACGCGTGGTGCCTCCTGTCCGACCCTGGAGGCGACCGTGCGTCCCACTGTCATTGTCTGGGTGCATGGTCACGTCGAGGCCGCGCCTCTGCAACGATTCACCTCCGCCTAAAGGGTCGGGTTGGTTGCTGAGGTGGCTGCGTCGGGCTGCGTTGGGGCTGCACGACGGGGCGGCGGACGGCCGCGGAGTCGCGTCGGGGTTCCTGTATAGTCATGCCCGGCCGGAGCGATCCGGCCATCGGTTTGCGCAGATTCGACTTCGGCTCGCGCGCAGGCACGGCCAGGTAGCTCAGTTGGTACGAGCGTCCGACTGAAAATCGGAAGGTCGGCGGTTCGACCCCGCCCCTGGCCACCACCCGAAACCGCAGGTCACGAGCCCGTGACCTGCGGTTTCATCGTTGTGGCGCACCCCAGGCCGGGCTCGCTCAGTGACCGTGCTTGACCCTGAATGACCCCGATTGGCCGAGAGATGTTGCACGAGATGTTGCACGAAACGGACATCGGGCAGTCAGGGCGATCCGCCCATGGTCACCATCCGAACATCGGCCGGTAGACCGCCGCGCTCGTCGCGCCTATAGGCGGCGGACCGGACGTCGCCGAGCGTGCACAGGGTTATGGACAGCCCGATCGACAATGGTTCAAGCGACGCCGCTCATCCTCAGCGGTCGTTGAGTCGACCCCGCCCGCTCTGTGCCCGTCAGCTATTGGCGGGCCCAAGGGACGCGACCACAGCACAGGTGCGGATCTTTCAGCCGGCAATGGTGCAGGTGGCCGAGGCGAACTGTCGCACCAGCGCCTCGGAGGTTGGGAACTGCTGGTAGGTGCCATCGATTAACGCCGACGTAGCGTCGGGGTCATAGGTCGCAGCGAGTTGCGCTGCAACGGCCGCTCGAATCGCATCCGTGAAGTCCACTGGCAGTTCGCCGAACCTCCAGGCAACCAGGATTCCGTTCTGTGCGTCGACCAACAGAACACGCAGGGCCAGTGAGTCGCCGGCTTGTTCGATGAATCCAGTGAGGTCATGCCGCGTGCGGTGAGCCTCGAAGATCGCGTCTGTCCAGGGCTGGGTGCCGAGCCGGACCCCGAGAAAGAGGCAGTGCGGCGCGGCATCCACGAGAGCGAGCCCGAGTGCGCCCGTCTGCACGTCCGCGATCTCTTCTGCACTCGGCTCGCCGAGGTACACCACGAGTTCGACGAGCTGCTCCGAGAGGTGCAGTTGCAGACTCTCTGGATACGACGTGCGAGTCGGGTCGATCCGTTGGCCGAGGGCCAGTGAGTAGTACATGGGCCCGCTCCTTGCGGCTAAATGATGACGATGGGAGTCGAGTTCGCCCAGAGGGGCGGGTCGGTGTGAATCGCGTAGAGGGGGTCCTTCGAGACACGTTGGGTCCGGCGAACCGTATCCCACAGCGCGTGGGCCGCTCCCGCGGTCGTGGCCACCTTGCTGGCCGTATCTGGGTCTGATGCGACGAGCCATACGCGATGCCGGCTTGCTCCCGAGACGTGCAAGTCGGACAGGACTCTGCGGGCCTCATCCTGAAGCCCCCGGAGGACTCGATCACGCATCTCGGATGCGAGCCGTTGAATGGCCTCGTGGTCAGGGTCCCCGGGGTCGAAGATGTCCAGATCTGTGGTCTTGGCACGCCGTGGTTGCTTGTACTTCGCATCTCCGAGGAATGACACGCGCACCCGATCGACATGCCCGTTCGTGGCCTCGGCAAGCAGGTCAGAGACGTGGTTCCGGACGCCGAGAAGGGGGTCGCCGTCACCAAAGTTGAGGGGCGACACCAGGTCGAGCGTCAGGCCCACCCGTCGCACGAGAGTGTCGCGCCAGACGGTGCCGAGGTCGTTGTCGGTCTCCTCCAACCAGGGTCCCAGCCGATCCGTCCACAGTCGTCGGAGGCGCACCGAGATCGTCACGGGGTCGAGGTCCCGGTTCCGGACGGTCGTTCGCGTGGTCTTCGCGGCGGTCTCCTGGGTGGGACTCGGGGCCGGCCGTGACTCTGAAGACGCTCGGCTCAGCCTAGTGGCGGACGCCGGGGGCATGGCCGGGTGACTTCCCTCAAGCGCGGTGCGCACGAGATCAACCTCGTAGACAGTGAAGGATTTCATCACCGTTACAAGGGACGTCCTGTGCTCAGCGACAATCCGCCACGCATCAACAAAGCCCTTGCGACGCTCCGGTGCCTGCTCCAAGGCCGCCTCGCAGAGACGTTCGAGTTTGCGGTCGAGCCGGATCACGTATGCCATGTCCTCGCCGACGACCTGGATATGTCCCGGCATATCGCCAAGCCTCCTCTGGGTGGCGAGGAGTTGTGGATCACGACCCGCCTGCCAAGAAAGGGTCGCCAAGATCGTCTGCACGACGTCGCTTTCGTCCATCGCGAGGTATGTATCCATGAGGCTCACGTACGCCTCGAACGGTTCGGGGTTGAGTGCATCGAGGTATTCGAGCATTCGCGAGTCGGCAATCTTCCATCGTGTGGCCAGCTCAATGTGCTTCACCAAGGGCGCCACGCGGGACGTTCGTGCGGCGGCCCAGGTCTCCGTGAATAAGACCTCGGCGGCGCGGGGATCGTCGGGTATGCCCGCCGGCCAAGTTCCCCGCGAAAGCGCGTCACGAACTGCTTCGACCCGCTCCACGTCGGCGACGAGCCCTAGGTCCGGACCAAGTCCTACCTCCACCTCAGCAAGGATTCGTTCGTAGTCTTCGCCGTCCGTGATCATGCGAACGCACTTGGCGATGCTCAGTGCGGAGCTGAGAGGAGCCTCGACCCCCGCCGGGGTCCGCGTGGTCTCGTCGAAACCCCACACTGACCCCGCCCAGTCCTGAAGGCCCCAGGCCAGTTGGCCGAGCCAGAACCATCGGGTCTCGTCCAGTTCCCTCATGCGCCGATCTCAGGCTTCGCCATCGCTCCTCCGATCCCGAGGTTCGGTTGGGGGCCCGGCTCGTCAAACATCGTCATCGACGCCAAGCTCCTCGATGATCGCTTGGACTACGGCATTGAACGAAGCTGGCGCCACTGTCTCTCGGATCACGGCGGCCATCTCAACAGCCAGCGCCCTGGCTGCGATGCCCCGCAGCGAGTCTCTGCTTGTTCCCGCTGGTTTGGAGTTGCCGCGGACCGCAACAGGCGAAGCGGAGGCAGCGGGACCTTTCTCCAGCCCCAGCGTCATTGCATCTGGAGGGCCTGCCACTTGCCCCTCGTCGTCGAATGGTTCCTCGACCACGCCAGGGAGGGGAAGGAAGGCCCGATCCTGGACGACGTCGAGATGGTGCGTGGTTCGGGTCAACGCGATGTAAAGCAGGCGCATCCCCAAAGGGGACTCGGATATGGCGGCCGGGTCGACCAGCACGACGGCGTCGAACTCAAGGCCCTTGGACTCGCCCGGCTCCAGCAAGGTGATCGCGGTGCCGAGGGCACCGTCGGAGGCTCTGGCGAAGTTCACATCGCCCCAAGTCAGCTCGTCCGCGATCGCGCGGTAGACCGGCTGGGGCGCGATGATGCCTACGTACAGGCCCTTTGATGCGTGCTCACGGGCCAGTCCAACTGTCTCGGTCACGAACTCCTCCCGCGACACCTCGTGAATCCTTGGGTTGGTCGGGCCCTCGCGTACGGGAATCGGAGCCACTGCATCGGCGCCGGTGGCCTCCAGGACTGGGGCAGCGAGCTCGAAGACCTGCTTGGGAACGCGATATCCCCACTCGAGTTCTTGGATATCGGTCGGGAGCTCGGAGCCGCCCATCCGATCCGTGACTTCCTGCCACGTCGATGCCGCCCAGTCCGACGTCCCTTGTGCAATGTCGCCTACGACCGTCACCGCACCGACCCGTGAGCGGCGCATGACCGCGCGCCATTGCATGGGCGACAGATCTTGGCCCTCATCGACGATGACGAGGCGGTAGGTCCGCGGCGTGCCGGACAACAACCACTGCACCTCGTCGAGGAGCGCGATGTCTGCCTCGGTCCAGGTCTCGTCCGCTAGTCGCGCTGCCGCTTGCCGATAGAGCAGGTTGATCTCCGAGACTCTGAACTCATCACCGCCCACGGCGAGCAGTCGGTCCTTTGACCCCAACAAGTCTTGGAGGAAGGCCGGAGCCGTGAGGGTAGGCCAAGCGCGATCCAGGACAAGGTCGAGAGCAGAGCCCAGGGGTTGGCGACCCCTTGCAGCCGATGTCACCAAGGACGCCAGCGTTGCCCGTACCTGTCCGCGCCCCGCCAGGTACGTCGTGCGGTTGGCGCGCGCGTCTCTAATGGCCGTATTGAGCGGGTCCGTCGCGACCTCGACTGCCTCGGAACCAGCTCCGACCCTGATCGTCGCGTCGGCCAGGACCCGGGTTCGGCGAATGAGGGCTCTCTGCAGCAACAACTTCATTCGCTCGTCGCCCTTGAGGCGAGCGACGGCCGGGGCTTCGTCGCGAGTGGCACGGACATCTCCCATGAGTCGGTGCAGGTCTCCGTGGGCAAGAGTGTCGTCTCCAAGGGTTGGGAGCACGCGCCGGATGTAGCGCGAGAAGGCCTCGGAGGGTCCGATGACCAAGACATCACTGGGCTCGAGCTCTTCTCGGTAGTTGAACAACAACCACGAGACCCGGTGCAGCGCAACCGCCGTCTTGCCCGTTCCCGGCCCGCCTTGGATGACGAGGCGCGTGTCGAGCGGCGCCCGGATGAGCATGTGCTGGGCTGCGCTTATTGTCTGGACGATCGTGCGCATCTCCGCCGACCGTGAGGCTTCGAGCTCCCTCAGGAGTGCGTCGAAACTCTCTCCCCGGGCCGCCTCCTCGAGTCGCTCGACGCTCTCCATGACCTGGGCGAACACCACGTCGTCGAACCCAACAACATGGTTGCCCTCGGTGCGGAATGTGCGCTTGCGAGTCACTCCATACGGGTCAGTCGGAGTTGCCTCGAAGTACGCAGTCGCTGCCGGGGCACGCCAATTGACGACGAGAACGTCGCGATCATCAGTGGTGATACCTACCGCGCCGACATAGATTGAGCCGTCCTCCCGATCGAAGCGGCCGATGGCTACGGGCTCTCCTGGCCCGGGGATCTTGTCCGCATGCGCGCGACCGTTCCGGCCGACCTCTGCCGCACCCTTGGCGGGACCTGCCGCCGCGAAGCCGGCGGCTAGAAGGCCAGCTCGGTGCCGCTCTCGGCACTCCGCCGCCTCATCGAAGTGCGCTTGCTCTCGTGCCAACTCAGCGACGTCCACCTCCACAACCATTCCCTCCCCCTGCCGAACGCACGTCGCCTGCTGATGACGGTCAGAGCATCCTGACACGGACCTGTGACAGCACGAGGCCGGGGCCGCCTCGGGCAGCGTTAGGGCGGCCGAATCCGCGCTGAGGAATGGCTCGAGACGTAGGCCAGGGATCGCGTATTCGCAGGTTTGCGCGGGTCACCGCGTACGGAACTCGATCCGCATGAAGCCAACTCGGGGGCAGTCAGGATGTCGGCCCTGCTCCGCGGTTCGTCTGGAACAGGCGTTCGCGCTCCTCGGCGACGACCTGACGCGCGAGGTCAGCCTCCGAGACGTCGAACGCCTCCGGCGCCGCCTCGGCGGAATCGCTCACCCGCGCGAAGTCCTCGAACAGCTCCCGTTTGCGGGCGAGGATCTCGGCGACACGCCGGTCGGCGCCTTCCTCGGACAGCAGTCGGTGGACTTGAACTGAGTCCAGTTGTCCCATCCGGTGGGCCCGGGCGATGGCTTGCCACTCTGTAGTGGGCTTGAGCTGCGGTTCGCAGATGACCACGACGGACGCCGCCTGGATGTTGAGCCCGACCCCACCGGCCTGGATCTGTGAAACCAGAACGGCGCCGTGGCCGGCTTTGGAGAACAGATCGATCATCTCCTGGCGACGGGCCGCCGGGACAGCACCGGTGAGGGGACCGAAGACACTCCCGGGGAGGGCTTTGGTGACTTGGCTCAGGACCTCGAGGAAATGCGAGAAGACGAGCACGCGCCGGTTGTTGTCCTCGGCCTCGCCGACGATCTCGATGAGGCGCTTGACCTTCTCGGACTCTTGGCCGCTCAGCATCGCGGCCTGCCGCATGGCCATGAAATTGCCGGCGACCACGGCCTCCCGATACAGGCGCGCGTCCGGCGGGGACATGGGCAGCCATTCGTCGACCTCAATGAGCTCAGGCAGTTCGGTGAGCACGTCCTCTTGGTTGCGGCGTAGATACGCCGGCGCCACCTGGCGGCGGAACCGTCTGGGGGCCAGCTCGCCGGCGTCAACGACCAGGTCCGGTCGCAGGTAACCGACCAGGTTGCCGAACTCCTCGATGCGGTTCTCAAGAGGTGTCCCGGTCAGGAAGATCGCGCGGTCGGCTGCCCGGACGAGGCGTTGAACCCGTCGGCTGCGCTGGGCGTCGGGGTTCTTGACGTAATGGGCTTCGTCGACGACGACGCACGCACTGGTCTGATCCGCCACGACCCTCTCGAACCACGCGAGGGTCTCGAAAGTCGTGATCGCCACGCCGCCGTTACGGCGCCAGTTTTGCGCCGCATGCTCGCGCCCGTAACCGTGGATGCGGTGGGCCCGGAGCCGGGATTTGGAGCCGACTTCGCGCATCCAGTTGGTGACAACGGCAGCCGGGCAGACGACCAGGAAGTGGTGTTGGCCGTAGCTGCGGAGGTGAGCCAACACCGCCAGTGCCTCAACGGTCTTTCCCAGGCCCATCTCGTCCCCGATGATCACCTTGCGCTGCACGAGGGCAAAGCGCGCGCCGAAACTCTGGTACCCGCGCAGCGAGGCAGTGAGGTGCTCGGTGTCGAGGGTGAGCGCCCGGACCGCGTCGACGATCTCGTCCGGGAGGTCGCCGTGGGCTTTCCCTTCGTCCTCGGTCATGAAGCCGAGCTCGGAGAGCATCGCGTAGAAGTCCGCCGGACGACGCATGAACTCCTCCCACGGATCGGCGGGCGGTCCGGTGCCGCTGGCGGCACGCACGAGCTGGGCGCGTTGGACAATTGAGTCGACGGCCTCCGTCAGACCATCTGAGGACGACTCGTCGGTGAGGACCAGAACGTGGCGGACTTGCGGGTCGAGCGTGCGGGCGAACGGCGCCAGGGATTCGGCCCAGGAGAGCACTGATGTTGCCTGACGAAGTGCCCGGACCCCGTCCCAGGCGATGAGGCGGCGCAGCACCAGGGTCGCTTCGTCTGACCGTTGGCGGATGTCGATACGGACGGGCATCTCGTCGTAGGTGGTCTGCCACAGGGTCTGCGCGGCGCCCCGGATGCGGGTGGCGGAGGTGGGGCCGATCCCCGGCAACACTTCCAGGGGGCCCCTGTGGTGAAGGACCTGCAATACCGTCGCGAACCCGGCATCCTTCAACGCGGTCACTCGGACCTGCTCACGGGTGGCGTCCTTGAGCCTGTCCAGCGGCATCTGGGCAATGAGTTTGCCAGCCTCGGCGGTTCGGACGGCCACGCACGCTTGTATCGCTACGGAGCGCAGCTCACCCTCGCGTTGCAGGCCGGTCGTGATGTCCTCGATGGCCGTCGGGAGGGGCCCGAAGACTTGGGCGGACACAAGCCGCTGGACAGGGCCTAGATCAGTGAGACGTTCCCTGAGACCCACCTCCGGGTTCAGGGCCGCCGCTGTCGCGACGGGCTGCCCCGCGGGGAGCGAAGTGGCAAGTCGGGCCAAAAGGGGCCCGACATCGGTTGCGCGGCCCCACTGCTCATAGGCGGTCAGGTACTCCGCTGCGTTACCGGCCGCGTTGCGTTGCGCCCCACTCGCGACCAGGCGGCGTATGCCGTGTGAGGACTTCGCGTCCCGGAGTGCGTGCGCGACATGGTTGGTGAGGCTGTCCAACGCACGCTGCTCGTGGTTCGACAACGTGGGCGTGACTTGGTGCCGTGCGACGTCGCCCAGCAGTGGTTCGTCGCCTGTTCGGAGGGCGACGAGTCGCCATCGAGGCTGGCCGGCGTCGACGATCACCCAGGTCCGTGACCGGATCTCTGAGACCGCCGCGGTGGCCGCGCGTTCGACCTCGGTGCGACGCTGCTGCACGGCGGCCGCTTGACGGACCCAGGGTGCGACCTCGGCGGTGAGGGCGCGGAGCTGTTGACGTTCGATTCGGTCCATCAGACCTCTGGGTCGGGGCTGGTCCTGCGAAGATTACCGACGGCGACGGCTCGGGGGTACAGGATCGGGCCTGTCGGACCCATCCAGTAACGTGGGCCGGCTGTCAACCAGGAGGTTTCACACGTGCTGCTCGAGGAGCTCAAGCCGGGTCTGCGGATCGAAGGGCTGATCCCGGCAGAGGTCATCACGGTCATCGCCCTGCAGTGGCACGGATCGGCGGCGCTGGAGTTGACCTACAAGACCGCGGCTGGGGGCCTCGGTCAGCAGGTCGTCTTCCGCAAGGATGAGGACAAGCTAGCGGTGGCCCAGAGTGGCAGCCGTTCCTTTGACGCCACCGCCAGCGATTTCAAGCTCGTCGCCGAGGCCCAGCGAATCTCCCTCGCCGGTCTGTTCGACCCGATGCTCGCCGTGGCCACCAGCGATGTGCAGCCGCTCCCGCACCAGATCCGCGCGGTGTACGGGGAACTGCTGCCGCGCACTCCGCTTAGATTCTTGCTTGCCGACGACCCCGGTGCCGGCAAGACCATCATGGCCGGCCTCTACATCAAGGAGCTGCTCCTTCGGGATGACGTGAAGCAGTGTCTGATCATCGCTCCGGGCGGTCTGGTCGACCAGTGGCACGACGAGCTCTTCTTCAAGTTCGGGCTCCGGTTCGACCTGCTGACCAATCAGCTCATTGACGCGCAGGCGAACTTCAATGTCTTCGAGACCAACCCGTTGCTGATCGCCCGGATGGACCAGCTCTCGCGCAACGAGCAACTTCAGGCGCAGCTCAAGGAGACAGAGTGGGACCTGATCATCGTCGATGAGGCCCACCGGATGGGTGCACATTACTTCGGCGGCGAGCTGCGCAAGACCAAGCGGTTCCTGCTCGGAGAGATGCTCGGCGAGATCACGCGTCACCTGCTCCTGATGACCGCGACGCCGCACTCGGGCAAGGAGGAGGACTTCCAGCTGTTCCTGACGCTCCTCGATCGCGACCGGTTCGAGGGCAAGCAGAAGAAGAGTGCGGACATCAGCGGCATCATGCGCCGCATGGTCAAGGAAGACCTCCTGACCTTCGAGGGTAAGAAGTTGTTTCCTGAGCGGATTGCAGAGACTGTCCCGTACGAGTTGACGGCGTTGGAATACGACCTCTACGAGGACGTCACGCACTATGTGCGCGAGGGTATGAACCGTGCCGAACGGATCGGCGGCAAGCGAAAGAACACTGTCGGTTTCGCGCTCACAGTCCTCCAACGGCGTCTCGCGTCCAGCCCCGAAGCGATCTACAAGAGCCTCGTACGGCGCTCTGAGCGGTTGGAGCGCAAGAAGCTGGAGATCCAGAACGGCACCTACCGGGACTCCGAGCCGGACATCGATCTGAGCGAGATCGATGACGACGAGTTCAACGCCGAAGAGATCGAGGCCGCAGAGGAAGAACTCCTCGACGCCGCCACCGCGGCGCAGACGGTCGAGGAACTCAACGCAGAACTTCTAGAGCTCGCGGACCTCATCAAGACTGCCCGCCTCGTCCGCGAGGCGGGCACCGACCGCAAGTGGACCGAGCTGTCCAACATCCTCCAGGACAATGCGCTGGTTACCGACAAGAACGGCTGGCCGCGAAAGTTCATCATCTTCACCGAGCACCGAGACACCCTCGATTACCTTCAGGGCAGGATTGGCTCGCTCATCGGCAAACCCGACGCTGTCCGTGCGATCCACGGCGGCGTACGCCGCGCCGAGCGCCGCCAGATCACCGAGGAGTTCACCAAGAACCGCGACTGCCAGATCCTGCTGGCCACCGACGCCGCTGGCGAAGGTCTCAACCTCCAGGCCGCCCACCTGATGGTCAACTACGACCTCCCATGGAACCCCAACCGCATCGAACAGCGCTTCGGCCGTGTCCACCGCATCGGCCAGGAGGAGGTCTGCCGCCTCTGGAATCTCGTGGCCTCCAACACTCGCGAGGGCGAGGTCTTCACCCGCCTCCTCGAGAAGCTCGACCAGATGCGCGAGACCTACGGCGGCAAGGTCTTCGACGTCCTCGGTGAAGCCTTCACCGACACTCCGCTGCGCAACCTTCTTCTGGAAGCCATCCAGTACGGCGAGCGCGCCGATGTGAAGGCGAAAATGCACGAGGTAATCGACGCCTCCGTCGGGGACGGGCTCAAGGACCTCCTTGACGAGCGAGCCCTCGCCTCCGAGCACCTCGCCGACGCGGACCTCCACGCACTGCGCGCAGCCATGGACGAGGCACGAGCCCGCCGGCTCCAGCCGCACTACATCGAGCTCGCCTTCAAGGCCGCGTTCACCAAACTGGGCGGTCGCATCGTCAAGCGCGAGCAGGGACGTTACGAGATAGCGAACGTCCCGCAACACATCCGCTCCGCCGGCAAAGGACCGATCGCCACAAAGTACGACCGCGTCACGTTCGACCTGGCCAACGCCCTGCCGGGCGACTTGAGTCGCGCGGACCTCCTCGCCCCAGGCCATCCGCTCCACGATGCCGTAATGGGAGAAGCGATCCGCAACTTCGGCGGTGCCCTCAACCAGGGCACGATCCTCGTCTCCTCCACCCTTGAGGAGCCGCAACTACTCGTCGGAGTCGTTGAAGCGGTCGCCGACGCCACAGGCGGCTCTGTCGCGCGACGGTTCGGCTACGCCTACGTCGACCACTTCGGCACTGTCACTCCCGCCGGACCGGCGCCGTATCTCGACTGCGTCGCTGCGCCCGCGAGTACCGCAGTCGAAGCTGCCCGCGGCTTGGCCTGGCTGGGTGAGGCCGAGGACAAGGCGATGAGTTGGATCATCGCCAACCAACTTCCGGAATACCTCGGTGAAGTCCAGCCGCGCCGGCTTGCCGAGCTCGAGAAGGCCCGCGATCTAGTGACAAAGCGGCTCAGCTCAGAAAGCGAGCGGCTCCTGCTGGATGCCGCAATCGCCTCGGAGAAGGAGCGGAAGGGCGAGAAGCCTAAGGAGTCCTCCGACAGTCTCAACCGCAAGGCGGTCGAGCTCGACGCACGCCTGCGCAAGCGCCTCGCACTCCTCGACCAGCAGCAGCTCATGTCGACGAAGCCACCGCACATCGTGACCGCGGCCTTGGTGCTGCCGATCGGGATGCTTGAAGGCGCGATCCCGACCAGCGCGCCGATCCACGCCAAGGAAACGAAGCAGGTCGAACGCCGCGGCGTCGACCTTGTGATGGCCCGGGAGCGCGAGCTCGGTCGGCAGCCTGTCGAGCAGGCCTTCAACAACCCCGGCTTCGACATCCTGTCCACCGACCCCAAGGGGGACACCTACCGGATCGAGGTCAAAGCCCGGATCGATGGTGCTGAGGACTTCTTCGTCACCCACAACGAGGTGATGACCGGAAAGAACGCCGTTCCGCGGTATCGGCTGGCACTCGTGAAAGTCGATCCACGAGGGAGCCAATACGACGAGGTCAGGTATCTCGACGATCCTTTCGCGACGACAGACCTCGGGGACTTCGAGGCGACGGGGGTCCGCGGCCACTGGGCCAAGACCTGGGCCAAGGGTGCATCACCATTCTGATCGACTCGTCGGTAGGCGGGGTCCTCGTTGCGGTTCTCGCAAACCCCCCGCTCACGACTGGAACGCGCACGATCCGACGCGTTGAGTTGGCGGCCGAGCTGCTTGGCTTCTCCCAGGCGATAGTCGTGAACCTCTTCGCGTTGCCTTCACATGCAACGCGTGAGATCGCTGAGCTGGGGGCGGGCCCAGAAGGTTGGATGTCGGCACGGACGCCGCTGGCGGCTCAGATTGGCTCAGCGGACGGCTTGCTCCTCGCGTACGGCGCCACCGAGCCGACCGGCTCGGCTCGCGCTCACTTTCGGCGCCAGGTTGAGTGGGTTACCGAACGAATTGAGGCCCGTGGCGTCGCGGCGTGGTGGGTGGGCGACGGCCCGAGACATCCGTCACGCTGGCAACGCTGGACACATGTGGTGCACCCCGGAGTGCCATTTTCCGAGGCTCTCGCGCAGAGCCTCGTTCACGTTCCAGCTCTTCCGTCGGGACTGCCGACTAGGGTTCCGAACTAGCAACGTGCGGCGCTGTCGCGCTGATTGAGGGAGCCCGAATCTCGGGCACGAAGGGGCGAGGAACTAGTGCACAAGCGCAAGCTGATCGAGGTGGCTCTGCCGCTTGAGGCAATCAACAAGGAGTCCGGCCGCGAGAAGTCGATCCGCCACGGGCACCCGTCGACCCTGCATATGTGGTGGGCGCGCCGCCCACTCGCAGCCGCCCGCGCCGTTCTCTTCGCACAGCTCGTAGACGACCCGAGCGCGAATCCCGACGCCTTCCCGACGGAGGAAGACCAGCGGGCCGAGCGAGAGCGACTCCATCGCCTGATCGAAGATCTGGTGGTGTGGGAGAACGTGCGGGACCAGAAGCTGCTAGATCGGGCGATGGTTGAAATTCGGAAGTCTGCTGGCGGAGAGCTTCCGTCGATTTTGGACCCGTTTGCGGGTGGGGGCGCGATCCCGCTGGAGGCCCAGCGCCTGGGGCTCCAAGCTCAGGCTTCCGACTTGAACCCCGTGGCCGTGCTGATCAACAAGGCCCTGATCGAGATTCCTTCGAAGTTCGAGGCCCAAGCCCCGATATTTCCCGGCCTGGCGAGTTCGCAGATCCGTGATTGGGTGGCTGCGGAGGGGCTTGCGGCCGACGTCCGCGCGTACGGCGAATGGATTGGCGCGGAGGCCAAGACCCGGATCGGCAAGATGTACCCTCGCGTCGACGGGAACACCGTGATCGCCTGGATCTGGGCCAGGAGCGTCAAGTGCCCTAACCCCGCGTGCGGGATCGAGATGCCGCTCGCACGTTCTTGGTGGCTGTCCAAGAAGTCAGGTCAGGAGGCATACGCGGTTCCAACAGTGGTCTCTGACCCGTCACATCTCTCGGGACAGAGGGTCGCCTTCGAGATTTCGAATTCCAAGTCGGGGCCTGCCGTTGACGGGTCGGTGAATGGGCGAGCTGGCGCGACATGCGTGGCCTGTCAGACCGCGGTCGGACTCAGCTACATCAAGGAGCAGGGAGTCGAGGGGCACATCGGAGCGATCCTGATGGCCACGGTGGCGGAGGGCAAGCGTCGACGGACGTACCACGCGCCGACCCACGACCAAGTGGTGGCTGCCGACGTAGCCATTCCGGACGAGTACCCGGACGGCGCACTCGCGACGAACTCTCAGTACATGGGTGCCCCGCTCTATGGCATGACTAGCACCGCGCAGCTGTTCACACCTCGCCAGCTGGTGGCTCTCACCACCTTCGGATCCCTCGTGCGCGAGGTCCACGCGAAGGTCATTGCGGACGGGGGTGAAGCGGACTACGCAGATGCAGTCGCGACCTACCTGGGACTGATTCAGAGCAAGATGACGAACCTGTCGTCGAGCGTGACGACATGGATGAGCGACCGGGCAGCCTTCCGCGAAACGTTCGCACGCCAGGCGCTGCCGATCACGTGGGACTTCGCGGAGGCAAACACGCTGTCCGATAGCGGTGGCGGCTGGGGGACGTTCCTCGACAAGGAAGCCAAGGTCGTAGAGATGCTTCCGATGGGCTCGGGGCAGGTCGTTCAAGCTGACGCAAGCAATCGGACATTCTCTCCGTTCGTCCTGTCAACCGACCCGCCGTATTACGACAATGTGCCGTATGCGGATCTGTCGGACTATTTCTATGTCTGGCTTCGCTGGACCTTGAAGTCTGTCTACCCGGAGTTGCTCTCGACGATGCTCGTTCCTAAAGCGGAAGAGTTAGTCGCCAACAAGGACCGGCACGACGGCAAGGGTGGCGCCAAGGATTTCTTCGAGGCTGGGTTTCGGCGCGTTTTCGAGAACGCGCGACGCGACGCGACCAGCGACTACCCGATCACGGTCTATTACGCGTTCAGGCAGTCCGACAGCGACGACACGGGTCAGGCATCCTCAGGCTGGGAGACGCTGCTTGAGGGCATGATCAGGGGTGGATGGGTAATCACTGCGACCTGGCCGGTGAGAACCGAGGGCGCCGGTCGAATCCGTGCCCTCGGCTCAAATGCACTCGCGTCGTCGATCGTGCTGTCGCTGCGCCCCCGCCCGGATGGGGCGGCGACTACTGATCGCCGAGGTTTTATTGCCGACCTTGAAGCGGAGTTGCCGGAGGCCTTGCGTCGACTGCAGCAGGGTCAGGTCGCGCCGGTCGATCTGCCGCAAGCCGCAATCGGACCAGGGATGGCCGTATACAGCCGTTACGCGGCGGTGCTTGAACCAGATGGCTCGAAGATGTCGGTGCGGTCGGCGCTGGCGCGAATCAACGAAATATTGGACCAGGTCCTCAACGAACAGGAAGGTGACTTCGACGCGACGTCGCGGTTCGCAATTGCCTGGTATCGACAGCACGGTTACGGAGTTGGGAAGTTCGGCGACGCTGACAATCTCGCGCGCGCCCGCAACACCAGTGTCGACACGATGGATCGCGACGAGATTCTCGCCAGCCGTGCTGGCAGCGTGCAACTCATCAAGCCGGCGGACCTGTCCTGGGACTACGACGTCCTTAAGGACACCCACACGAGCAACTGGGAAGCGCTCCACCATCTCATCAAGATCCTGGAGAGGGACGGTATTGCGCCAGCAGGCGACTTCCTGCTGGCAGCGCTCACGCGGCCAGACGGCGCCGTGGACGCGGACCTGATGAAGGAACTCGCCCACCTTCTGTTCCGAATCGCTGAGGGCAACGGTTGGACGAAGGACGCCCTCAGCTTCAACGCGCTGGTCACCAGTTGGCCGGAGATTCTTGAGGTGGCGCGGAGCGTCAGAAAGCCTGCAGTTGCGCAGGGCGCGTTCAGCTTTGACGAGGAAGACGACTGACATGGGCTTTCTGACGCCGATGTACGAACTCGGCGAATACCTGACCTGGACGCGGTCTGGAGACATCCAGCTCCCTGATTTTCAGCGCGGGCACAAGTGGGAAGACGAGCGCATCCGCCAACTGCTGGTGACCGTGCTACGTGGCCACCCGCTCGGCGCCGTCATGCTTCTGAAGACGGGGAACACGCAGGTCCGCTTCAAGCCGCGCGCTGTCGAGGGCGTCGACCTCGCGGCGGCCATCGAGGCGAAGTTCCTTCTCCTCGATGGCCAGCAGCGGCTGACGTCGCTCACTCAAGCACTCAGCGGCGACGGTGCGGTCGCCACGAAGGACAGCCGCGGCAAGTTACTCGACCGCCGCTACCTCATGCACATGGAGACTGCTCTCAGCGACTCCAACCGGGTCGATGAGGCACTGATCAGTATCCCTGTCGACGGCGTCGTCCGGACCAACTTCGGCAAGGACGTTGTTCTTGACCTCAGTGACCACGACAAGCAGCGCGAGCACGGCTACTTCCCTCTTCACCTGCTTTACGGCGACTACATGAGCTGGATCCTGGAGCTCGACGACCGTGAGCTCGGCAAACGCTTCCACGAGCGGTTCATCAAGCCGGCCGCGACGTATGACATTCCAGCGATCGTCCTCGATGAGGGCACGGACAAGGCCGCAGTCGCGACCGTCTTCGAGAAGGTCAACATCGGCGGCCTGCCCTTGAACGTCTTCGAGCTGCTCACAGCAGTCTTCGCGGGCGATGCCGGCTACTACGAGAAGTCGGGCGAGGACTTCCGCCTGAACGACGACTGGAAGGAGACCCAGCTCAAGTGGTCCTCCTATCCAGTCCTGGCGGCGGTGGAAAACACCGACTTCCTCCAGGCACTCACGATGCTCACCACTCGGAAGCGGCATCTCGCGGACACCTCCGACCGCCCGCCAGCGATCTCTGCCGAGCGCGAGGACGTCCTCAAGCTCACACTCGCTGACTACCTGGAGTGGCGCGACCCGCTGCGTGAAGCATTCATTTGGGCTGCCACCTTCCTCGCGGATCGCCACATCTTCGCTCCGCGCGACGTGCCCTACCCGAAGCAACTGGTGCCGCTGGCCGCGAGCAAGGTCGTGCTCGGCAAGGACGCCGACCTCATCGGTGTGAGCGAGCGTCTTATCCGCTGGTATTGGTGCGGCGTGCTCGGCGAGCTGTACGGATCTGCGATCGAGTCGCGGTTCGCACGCGACATCGAGATGGTCCCGGCATGGGCGCGCGACGAGTTGAAGCCGATCCCGCGAACCGTTCAGGATGCCAACTTCACCGAGTCGCGCCTTCACTCGCTGCGGACCCGGAACGCCGCCGCCTACAAGGGCATCGCTGCCCTCATCCTCGCGGGCGGCGCTCGCGACTGGATGGAAGACAAGGCGCTCGACAAAGTGCAGTACGTCGACCTCGCAGTCGACATCCACCACATCTTCCCGCAGAAGTGGTGCAACGACACCGGCATCGATGACGAGCATCGCGAGAGCATCATCAACAAGACGACCATTAGCGCACGGACAAACCGAACGATCGGCGGCGCGGCCCCTTCCTCATACCTGAAGGTGATCGAGTCGCGTGCGCAACTCGAGTCGCCGCGCCTAGACGAACTGCTGGGGACCCACCTCGTACCGGCAGACATGCTGCGGACGGACGACTTCGACGGCTACTTCAAAGCGCGCCGCGAGTCGCTGTGCAAGCTTGTTGAGGCCGCCATCGGCAAGAACGTCCAGCGAGATATCGACCAAGGGTTCGCAGACGAAGACTCCTCCCAGTTCGAGCCGGACGAGCTCGCGGACGATCACCCGACGGAGACTGACTGACATGGCACTGAGCAACCGCGACCGAATCGACCGCATGTTCCAGGTGCTGGCCCCGGCACTCGATGACTTCATCGCAACCGTCGTTGGCCAGGGAGATCCCTCGCTCGGAGCCGTCTGGACGAAGCTCGTCCAGGCCAAGGACAGCAAGAACGGGGCTCCGTCAACGAAGTCGTACGACGCCCTCGACCCGCAGGTGCAATTCCGGATTCTGACCGAAGGCAACATCACCGCCGGCTTCAAGCCCGGTTGGTATCCCTTTAACCAAGCCATCGGCCGCACGGGCGAGACGTTTGCAAGCGAACTTCGCGAGGTGCGCAACGAGTGGGCGCACAACGGGACTTTTACCGACGACGACGCCTACCGCGCACTCGACACGGGCGAACGACTCCTCAAGCTGATTGGCGCCGCCAAGGAGGCGGACGAAGTCCGCGGCATTCGGTTGAACCTGCGCCGTGTGACTGCTGACAAGGACGACAAGAAGGTCCTCAAGGCAGCCGTAGACAACCCTGAGGCGGCGGGCCTGCGTCCGTGGCGTGAGGTTCTTCAGCCCCATGACGACGTTGCAACCGGAAATTTCCACGCCTCAGAGTTCGCCGCCGACCTCTACAAGGTCGCCACCGGAGGCGAGGTCGACGCCGACTACGCCGACCCGGTCGAGTTCTTCCGCCGTACCTATCTGACCGAGGGTTTGCGCGACCTCATCGGCCGAGCTGTCCGTCGCCTGTCGGGTGACGACAACGCCTCGCCGGTCATCAACCTGCAGACCAACTTCGGTGGCGGCAAGACCCACTCGATGCTCTCGCTGTGGCACGTCGCCGCAGGCCTGCCCGTGGGCAACTTCCCGCAAGAAACCCAGGAACTGCTGACAGCGAATGGCTACTCGGCCACCAAGGTCAACCGGGTCGCCATCGTCGGTAACCACTTCAGCCCGTCCGGCATGACCAAGGACGACGGCACTCAGATCAACACCATCTGGGGAGAACTCGCGTGGCAGCTTGGCGGCACCGAGGCCTACGCAATCGTTGCGAAGGCCGACCGAGACCGCACCCATCCAGGCGATGCCCTCCATGAGCTGCTCGCCAAGTACGCGCCCGCAGTCATCCTCATCGACGAGTGGGTCGCCTACGCCCGTTCGCTCGTTGGTCGTGACGACCTGGCCGGAGGCACCTTCGACGACCAGTTCACCTTCGCCCAGTCGCTCACCGAGGCTGCCAAGGGCACCAGCGGCGTCCTGCTCGCGATCTCGATCCCGGCATCGGAAACCGGAGACGCGAACGACAAGATCGCGGTCGGCAACGCTGAGGAAGTCGGCGGTCAGAACGGACTCGAAGCGCTCAAGCGCCTCCAGAACGTCGTCCGCCGTGTCGCCGACCAGTGGCGTCCGGCGTCGTCGGACGAGGCGTATCACATCGTCAAGCAGCGGCTCTTCAAGCAGCCTGACGCCGCCTCGCTCGCAGCCATTGGAGCGACGGCCAAGGCCTACGTCGAGATGTATCGGAAGTACACCGACGACTTCCCGCGTGAGGCTCGTGACTCCGCGTACGAGGACCGGATCAAGGCGACGTACCCGATCCACCCTGAGCTGTTTGACACCCTCTACGAGGAGTGGTCGTCGCTCGAGCGCTTCCAGCGCACACGGGGAGTCCTGCGCTTGATGAGCACCGTGATCCACGCACTGTGGACAGGAGAGGACGCCGCGCCGCTGATCATGCCGGGCTCCATTCCGCTGGCAACGTCGAACGTCAATTCGGAGCTCACGCAGTACCTCCAGGACTCCTGGAAGACGATCATCGACGCCGACGTCGACGGACCGAACTCTGAGCCGGGCAGGATCGACAAGGAGAAGCCTCTGTTTGGGCAGCGCGCCCTGACCAAGCGCCTGGCACGGACGGTCTTCTTTGGTGCCGCCCCGACCATCGCGCCGGGCTCCGTGCACAAAGGCCTTGGCGCGCAAAGAGTGTTCTTGGGCACGGCCGTGCCCGGCGATGTCCCCGGGAACTTCCATGCGGCATTGACTCAACTCGGCGACCGCGCGACGTACTTCTACTCCGGCTCGGGCAAGTACTGGTACGACGTACAGCCCAACATCACCCGCACCGCCAAGGACCAGGCCGAACGACTCCACAAGGAAGACGTCTGGGCCGAGATCGTCCGACGACTCCAGGACCAGGGCCGCAAGCGCGGCGACTTCGCCGGTGTCCACGTCTGTCCAGAGTCGAACGCCGACATTCCTGACACCGACGAGGCTCGCCTCGTCATCCTTCACCCGAAGGTTGCACACAAGCGCGGGGGAGATTCAGCCGCCAAGGAGTTCGCCCACAGGGCGACCGAGCATCGCGGAAGCTCAAACAGGACGCACCGCAATGCGCTCGTCTACCTCGCGGCGGACGAGGCCCGGCTCGAGGAGCTGAACAGCGCGACTCGCGACTACCTGGGTTGGACCCACGTCCTCGCCAACGAGGCCGAGCTCGACCTCACGCAGAACCAGAAGAATCAGGCATCGCAGCGCAAGGCTCAGGCCGACCAGACGGTCACCGCGCGTCTACTGCAGAGCTTCACGTGGGCCTTGGTTCCTGCTCAGCCGGACCCGGGCGCGCCGTTCCTGATCAAGGAGACCAAAGTCGAGGGACAGTCCGACGCCTTGGCCGACCGCGTCTCGCGCCGCCTCGGCAATGATGGGGACCTCTCCACGCGACAGGCCGCGGCGACCATTCGTCTCGCTATCGGCAAGATCCCGCAGATCTGGAAGGACGGCCACGTCTCACTCGGCTCGCTGTGGGCGCTCTACTCGCAGTATCCCTACATGCCGCGCCTGCGCGACCGGTCCGTGCTCGACGCTGGCATCCTCGACCTGCCGATGATCTGGCAGACGGACGCCTTCGCGCTCGCGGCTGGCTACGACCAGGTGGTAGAGCGCTACATCGGCCTGTGGACTCCCGAGGACAAGGAGGGCGCCCCGGTCGCGACCGACTCGCTCCTTCTGGTTCGTCCGGACCTCGCGCAGAAGCAGCGCTCGAAGTCGCCCGGCCCAGCGCCGGCTCCTGGACCCGCCCCTGGTCCATGGCCTATCCCGCAGCCCGGTCCTGGCCCCTCGCCGATTGTCGACATCGTTTGGCCGACCCGGTTCTACGGTGTCAAGACGCTCAATTCCGACAAGATCGCACTCGAGTTCAAGAATGTTGCGGACGAGGTCCTCGCGCATCTTCGTTCGGATAAGAACACCAGTGTCACGGTGCGAATTGAGATCGAGGCCACGGACTCCGAGGGGTTCAATGACAGCCGCGTCCGCACGGTGTCTGAGAACGCCCGCACCCTCAAATTCGATCAATCGAGCTTCGAGGACAGCTGATCCGATCGCACGACCGCAATGCCGCTCTGGTCAGATGACCCCCGCTGATATCGACCTCTTGTCCTTCGACGCCGTCGCTGAGACCCTGGCTGACGCGCTTCTCGACGACCGCCTCGACCCAGTGGCACTTGGTCTCTCCGGAAGTTGGGGAAGCGGCAAGACGACGGTTTTCGGCCTCGTTGCCCGGGAACTCGACCGCCGTAAGACCACCGAACAGAAGGTCCTGTGGTTCAGACGGACCCCTGGCGATACGACCCAGCCTGGGATATTTGCGACCCCGTCCCGGGGGTCCCTGGGGCGCCTCTCCCAGCGTGAATCGGACCAACAGAAGGTCCAGCTCAGATTGAGGGTCGAAGTCCTTCGGCGGATGCGCTGATTGCCGCACCTTGGGCTTCGAGGCGCCAGGACTGATAGGTCTGCGCCCTCTCGTGTTCGCGGGTCTCGCTCGCGGAGATGTCGGCGCCCGACGTTTCAATGACGGATCGCAGGACGTCGAGTGGCTCCGCCTGGTCGGGCTCTTCGTGGCTCGTCGCGGTGTCCGGGTCGTAGGTCGTGTCGACGTAGAGCCTGTTGCTCTCCCTTCCGCGGGTTGCCATGACGTACAGCGGCTCACGGACGGTGGTTGCCGTGACGTAGGAGTGGGTGGTGTCGACGGTGCGGCCTTGGGCGCGGTGGGCGGTGGTGGCGTAACCGAGCTCGACATGGTCGGCGACGTAGTCGGGTGGCAGGAGTGCGACGGCTCCGCCGCCGGCTCGCTGCACTTGGATCGACCCGTCGTCCTGGACGGCCTGAACGATCCAGTCGTCGCCGTTCTTGACCCAGCCGCGGCCGGTCACCAGCTCGCGCCGATTCAGGCGGGTGACGACCCGGTCGCCGACCCCGATCGTGGTGCCGTCGCCAAGACGCGCCCCTGTCGCGCTGACGTCCCCTGCGGCGACGCGCTGGGCGCGGGCCCGGGCGTTGAGGTCGTTGACGGTTTCGGCGTCCGCGGCCAGCATCAGGCAGGCGCGGCCGGCTTGGGTGTCGGTGAGCCAGCCATCGAAGATGAGGTCGAGCATGTCCTCCCGCCCGCCGGACTCGACTCGCCCGTGGGCGGCGTAGGTGTCGGCGGCGCTGATCCGGCCGGCCCGCAGTTTGAGGGAGGCGGCGCGTTCCCATTCGTGGCGGAACCGGTGCACGTCATGCAACTGCGGTGCGTCGGTGCGGTGGTCGGCGACGAGCTTGAACGCCCCACCGGCCTGCACCGGGGACAATTGGGCCCAGTCCCCAACCAGGAGCACCTTCGCCCCCGCCTCGGCTGCGGCACGGGTGATGTAGTCGAGGTCGGCGGTGGCGGCCATGGAGGCTTCGTCGACGATGATCAGCTGCCCCGGTTCCAGGGCCCACCGCTCGTACTCGAGTTGGGCCGCGTGCGCCTGCAACTGCAGCTGCCTTGTCGCCACGGACGGGTACGCGCGGGCCAGCCGGGCCGCGTATGACGCCAGGGCGGCTTCGCGGTCGGGTAGCCGCTTGTGTTCGCTGATCCACTTGGCGGTGTTCTCCGTCGGCACTCCGACGGCGTCGGCCAGGACCTCCGCGGCCGCCGCGGAGGGGGCCAGTCCGACCACCGAACCGAGTCCGAACGTGTGCTCCCACGCCTGCCGGACGGCGGCCATCGTGGTGGATTTCCCGGTCCCGGCGGCGCCGACCAGGACGTCCAGGCGGAGTCCGGACCCGGTGATCGCGGCGACGGCGGCGGCCTGCTCGTCGGACACACCAGCACCGTCGACCCGGACTACTTCGACGGTGGCGGCGGCGGGTGCGGTGAGGTCGTCGGCGGCGTCCACGAGTCGGGTCTCGGCGTCCAGGAGCTCTTGGGTGGCGAAGACCTGGCTGTTGCGGGCGACGAACTTGGACGACCCGTCCGCCCGCCGCAACTCTGGGGGGACGTGGCCCAGGTCGGGTGGGGTCAGCATCACCACCCGGTCGACGGCATACGTGGCGGTCTGCTCCGCGACGGCGACCCGGTCGGCGGGGGCGGCGAACCGGACCCCGTGCAGCTCCCGGAGGGCTTCAGCGAGCAGGTTGGCCCGGGTGAACGTGGCGCGCTTGTCGGCGACCTTGCCCACGACCAGTTTCGCGAGGTCGCGGAGCACCCCGTCCTCCACATCGGACGCTGACAACAGACGCGGCCCGGACGAGGAAGTGAGCCTGCCGGCCCACCTGTCGGGGTCGTTTCCAATGAACGGGCGGGCCCGGTCCCGCCAGCCGTCGATCAGCTCCCGGAGCGGGCGGACGTGCTTGGCTTCGCGGGTGGCCAGGGTGGCCTGCTGCCGCATTTGGATGACTTCTCGGGCGGTCGGGGCCCTGCCGTGGGAGGCGGTGAACGCCTCGACGAGGTCGTCCTTGGCGGTCTCGATCGCCGAGGTCCGTTGGGAGAAGTGGTCGCGTAGGTCGGCGGGTACGCCGGTGACTTCCCATTTGGGTTCGGTGGATCGTTTGCGTTGTTCGGGGGTCCAGCCCCAGCCCAGGTCGGCGGTGAGTTGGTCGGCCAGGATGCCGTTGTACAGCTCGGACAGGCCGACGGTGGCGCGGAACAGGGCTTTGGAGTCCAAAGTGCGCCATTTGCCGTCGTTGACCGCTTGGACTCGGTTGAGAACGACGACGTGGGTGTGCAACTGCGGGTCCCCGGCGCGGGAGTCCCAGTGGTCGAACGCGGCCGCGACAACGCCTCGGACGTCTTCTTGGACGACGCCGCCTGTGCCGAGCCGGGTCGCGAACACCTGCTGTTCGGCGTAGCCGATGACGGCGTCGAGGGCGCGCCGGTGCGCGGCGTAGATGCGCCCCCGGGTGGCGTCGTCCGCGAGAGCCCACGCCACCGACACCGACTTGGGCGCGGAGAAGGTCAGGTCGAACCCGGCCACCGTCTGCGGGGGTTTCCGCACCCGGCCCGTCTGGTCGACGTAGGCGGTCCGGTGGGCCGGCGGCAACGCGCCCAACGGTTCCCCGGTGACTGGGTCCTGCAGCATCCCGAGCATCCGCCACAACCCCTCCTCCGACACCACCGACCCCGCCGGGACGCCCCGCCGGCCGTCCAGACCGGCCAATCCGGCGCCCAGGAACCGGCCCGGTGGGGTGCCGTTCGCGGCGTAGTAGGCCGCCAGCCCGGCGGCCGGGCCGGCCTCGTCCAGGCGCGCGACCGAGGACATCAGGTAGCGGTAGCCCGCCCCCAACGTCATCCGTCGCAGTGACATTGTCATGGTTAGTACACGTCTTTTCGGGGGCACGATTCGGCCGGGAGCGGGTGGCTTCGGGTGCGTCCGCGCCCACGACGCGGCAGCGTCGTGCCAGACGTGTAGCTCCATGGTTTGGGGTGTTCGGGGTCGCGGCGGAGTGGGGTCGAGTGGGCCGGCGGTAGGGCAGGGCGGACTGGGTAAAGCGACGCGGATGGGAGCGGAGGTACCGGGCCGCATGTGGAGGTCGGCGGGATGGATCCGATGTGGCTGGCGATCTCGGACGCGACGGCGGTGTCGGCCGCCAGTGACACCATCAGGTTCGTGATGGGAGCGACGCGACGAGGGGCAGCAGCCAGCCTGGCCGTTGTCGCGCTGCTCGCCGCCGGGTGCAGCACTCCCATGACCGCCGACGCCGGGACGTCGTCGGCGGCCCCGTCGCACTCGGCGGCAAGCACAGCACCACCAACGGCCCTGCCAACGACCCGCCCAACGCCGCCCCCGCCGAGCACACGCGCCACGGGTCGGGTGATCGCCACCGGGCACGGCTGGACCGCCGCAGGCGTGGCAGGCCCGGCCCCGCAGGCCGGCTCCTGCCACCTCCGGTTCACCGCGACCCGCGAGGCGCTTCCCGACCCGGCCTGCACCCCCGGCGCCACCGACGCCGCGGTCACCCAGGCCAACCTCTCCACGACCGTATGCCGCAAGGGTGGGTACACCAGCTCGGTCCGACCGACCCGCAAGGTCTCCGCCGCAGCGAAATGGGTCGTGCTCGCGGCATACGGGATCCCCCGCTCCCAGACCGGCAGCTACGAACTGGACCACCTCATCGAGCTCAGCGCCGGCGGCGCCTCCGACTACCGCAACCTGTGGCCGCAACCCAACGGGTTCACCCTCTACAAGGGCGGGCCCTACCTGCAGAACGACAAGGACGCCGTCGAGTCTGCAGGTTTCGCTGCACTGTGCCCTCGCCGGGTGGGCTTGGCCCGGCTCCAAACGGCGATGGCTGGCGACTGGACCACGCTGATCGTCAACCTCGGCCTACCCAGCCCGACGCGCAAGTCATCGTGAACCGTCAGGGACGCACAGGTTGGAGGTAGGCGGCGTCCAGAACCGTCTGAACCACGGTCGTGGCGTCCCCGTCCGTGACGACATAGATGACGAGGGCGGCCCACCCGCGGCTCGAGCGTCGCCATTCGACCACGACACCCGGCCATGGCCCCTCAGCCCCGGCGGGCCCCCGGACCAGGCACAGACGCGTCGGCTCGGTCCGCGTCGGCGGGTCGACCCCGCCGGGCCGGAACACCGGGCGATCCTTCAGCGGGATGCCCCGTCGAACGCCCATGCCACCGGCCATGGTCCCAGTATGGCCGATTCATCGAACATTCGTTCGGCCAAATGGAGCCCCGGGGTCCCGGTGCCTCAGGCGACACATCCAACCTAAGGAGTCAACCCATGACCGCCATCCCGACCTTCTCTGCCGCCCGCGAGCGGCTGATCGAGGCCCAGCGCGCCGAGTCCGCCGCCCTCAAGGGCATCCAAGCCGCCGAGCGCGCCTACCAGCGGGCCGCCGCCAAAGCCCGCGACGCTGACGCCGCTTTGGCCAAGGCCCAGGCCGGTGTCGTCGAGGTCTCCGGGCTGGAACGCGCGGCCCGCCTGCTGGACGTCGACCCGACCGTCCTGCGCCGCAGGACCCGCGACGTCGCCGCGTCTCACGACGGCTGACCTACATGCCTGCCACGGGACCACCAGCAGCGCCGGCCGCCTACGCTGGGAGGCGAGGGCCGCACCCCGGCCACCCACGCGACATACCCGGAAGGCGGTTCCCCATGGCCGAGGCCCCACGGTCCAAGCCGTGGCGGGTGCGTGGGTCCCGGTCCCTGTACGAGAGCCCATGGGTGAGCCTCAGCCTCACCGACGTCGAGCTCCCCTCCGGTCGGCGGTTCGAGCATCACACCCTGCGTATGCCGGCCGCGGCCATGGCCGTTGTGCTCGACGAGGCACGCGAGCGCGTGCTGCTCGCCTGGCGGCATCGCTTCGTACCCGCGCTGTGGAACTACGAGCTCCCGGGCGGACTGGTCGAGGACGGCGAGGACCCCGCGGACACGGTCCGGCGCGAGGTGCTCGAGGAGACCGGGCACGAAGTTGCCGCGGTGACCCCGCTGGTGACGTTCGAGCCGATGATCGGGATGGTGAACACCCCGCACCACCTCTTCCTGGCGACCGGGCCCACGAGAGTGGCCGACCCCACCGAGCCCGACGAAGGCACCTTCGAGTGGGTCAACCTTGCCAACGTGCCGGCCCTCATCGCCGACGGCAAGATCGCCAACTCCGGCACGCTGGTCGGTCTGCTCCACGTCCTCGCCTTCCCGCCCGCGACCTGACTCCGTCGAACCGCGGGCCTCAGGACCGGCTGGGAGCCAGTCGGCCCAGGAGCAGCCGCATCCTGCGGGCTTGTCGGACCGAACCACAGCGACGAGCCAGATCTAGAGCCAGTTCGGCTTCGGCCAACGCAGCCGCCCGCTCGCCGGCCGTCTCCAGGGCATGAGCCAGATCTGCATGCCGGCCCGTCGCGGCACGCAGGGAGTCGCCCTCGGCCACGGCCGCCAGGGCGAGGTACTCCCCCGCCTCGGCGGCGCCGCCCGTTGCGAGGCAGTGACCGCGCCAGCGCGCCAGGTGAAGCAGGTCGAGCATGAGGAAAGGTGCGTCGTCGCCGTCCGGTTCCGTCAGCGCTGAGGCGGCCGCGTCCATCAGCCGCATCGCCTGATCGTGGTCGCCCGCGCCTGCGTTGACCTCCGCCTCGCTGGCCAGCAGCCAGGCCGACACCCGCGACGGAACCCGGCCTGCCCCAACCTTTCTCGCCTCCGAGGCGAGGTCGCGGGCTGACGCGGGCTCACCGGCGTCGAGCAGAACGATCGAGGCTTGGGCGAGCACGTGGCTCAGCAGCATCGGCGACCCGGACTCCGTCGCCGCGCTCCGGCCGAGCTGGTGCCAGCGCCACGCGCCGCCCACGTCGCCACGATCCAGGGCCAGCCACCCCGCCAGGGCAGCGCCCTCCGCCAGGGCCGCGGCCAGCGCCCTGCGTTCTTGCCCGACGCACCGGTGCAAGACGTCCTCGAGGAGTGCGGCATGAGCCTCGACGGCCGGCGCGGCCATCGAACCGAGCCGTCGGTCCAAGAGCCGGAGGTTCTGCGTCTCCGCCTCGAGCACACCCAACATCGAGCGATCCACCGTGACGAGGGCCAGAGCGTCCCCGAGATCGGCGCCCGTGTCCGAAGTCGTAGCGGTCCCGAATCCGAGTGCTTCCGGAGGAGAGGCGTAGATGACGCAGAAGGCATCACGGTAGGCCGGAACAGTCACCTCCCGAGCGCCTGACTCCCAGTACGCGAACATCCGCTTCAGAGACGCCTGCTCGGGCGCCCGCGCACCCAACTCCGTTGCAGCCGTGTGGAATCGGCGCATCGCGGAGGCCTGCGACCACCCCATCCGGCGCCGCGCTTGCCGCAGCGGGTGCTCACGCGACGGTGGCGTCACCTCGTCACCCCCCGTCATCTGGCGTCACCTTTCGGGGCCTCGGTTCGCCGACCGAGGCTGGCAGAGCAACCACGGCCACGCCAGGAGGAACTCATGCCCGCAGGACCCAACGGGATGGTGCGGAACGAGCGCACGTCGTCGCGGCGAGCGGCACGCTCCGCCGCCGTCGCCAGCCCACCCAGCTCGACCACCACCCCTCCATCGTCACCGCAGGCACCGACGCTTGTCGCGCCGAAACCGGGAGTTGTGGATAACTCCACCGCCGTTCCGCCGATGTGCGTTCCACTGCGCCGGCCCGCAACCGCGGAGCCTGTGGATCGGCCGGGGCGAGAACGGTGGCCATCCACAGATGTCGTCGCCGACCGTCGCAATCGGCCCGAGGTGTCGTCAGATGAGGACGACGCGGAAGCAACCATCCGGACTTCCGAGCCCAGGGAGGGAACGATGAACAGTCAACTGCCCCAACGCAACCGGCTGTGGGAGAGCCTGCGTGCGTGCCCCACACTCACGGAGGGATCGCCCGAGCGCGACGCCGTGTGGCTCACGGTTCAAGCGGTCGTCTGCACGCGGCATACGGCCATGGCCACACCCCTCGGCTCCACCACCGCCATCGTCATCACGGCCGACGAGGCCACCGACGAGCTGATCTCGGCCATGTCGTGGTTGTACGACAACGAGGCCCGCGCTCGTGCCCTGGACGCCGACGACCTCTACAAGATGCTCCGCGGTGTCGCCACCCGCGGAGCCAACGGGTCGGCCCGACGGCGGCAGTCCGACCAGCTCCACGGCCTGACCCACGTGTCCCCTGGCAACCCCGTCCGGTGGACCCATCTGGACGCCGGGGTGGCGTCATGAACGCCGTCGGGTTCACCGAATGGGCCGCCAGCCAGGTCGGCATGACCACCGACGAGGTCGAGGCCATCAAGCTCGCCCCGGCCTTCGACATCTTCACCAACCGCGCGGAGGGCGCTGCCGAGAACGGAGCCGCCGACCCGCTGATGACGATCACCAGCAAACGCGCGGGCGGCAACTCGCGCCGGGTCACCCAGCGGATGCTTGGGCACCTCCACTACACCCCGACCCAGCGCCGGGCCATGCACCGGCTCATGGGCCAGACCGGGCGGTGGTGGCCAGGACTTTTGCGGCTCTACGTCCAGGGCGTCGACCTGGACGCACGGCACCGTCAGTACGCCCGCCGCCAGTTCCTGCTGATCCGCGACAACCCACCCGAGGCTCCGGTGTACGCGCGGCACCCGGTCAGGTCCTGATCGATGCCAGGCTCGGATGCGTTGCGAGCGCCGGTATGCCGTACAGCCGCGCCACCCCCGCGACGGCAATCACCGCTGCCGCTGGACCGGACAGCGATCGTGGCCGCCCGTCGCCGAAGTCGACGACGACGTGGCCGGCTGCCAAGTCCGGCTCGAAGCCGACCATCGAACCCCACCACAACGAGGCGACCTCGCCAGAGGCGAGCCGGATCAGAAGCCGGCGATCAGTGATGAGCACCTGCGACCAGGACGCCTCGCTCCACATGCCGTCGGACCGGACGCGTAGCCAGGCCTGCGCCACCCGCCACGGCGTCTCCCCCGGCTCCAGCACCAGGCCCAGCCACATCGGGTCGATCGGCTCCTGGGGGTGGAGCCCGGCCAGTTCCAGGGCCAGGGCGCGCGCGTCAGCCGCCTCCGCCGGCCCAACCGCCGGCGGGGCTTGGTCGTGCTTGCGGAGCCGCACCCGTCTCTCCCTCACGTCGCTGTCCATGACAACACTGTCGCGCGGGGGCACGACATTGCAACGGCTGGACGCATCGTGCCCCCGACCTGCCCCTACCTCGGACATGACCATCAAACCCCTCGCGGCAGCCGCCGGAGCCTCGATCGCCGCGCTGATCCTGGTCGTCGGGTCCGCTGCGGCGGCGACGCTCGGTAGCGACGCGCCGAGCCCTGGGCCGCTGTGTGTCACGACCGGTCCGTTGGCTGGGTTGTCGCCGGCGCAGGCGACCAACGCCCGTCTCGTCGCCGCGGCGGCGTCTGCGCGAGGCGGCGCCCCTGCTGCCCTGGTTGCCCTCATGGTCGGTCTCGCCGAGTCCGGCCTCCGGGTGCTAGCCAACCCCAACGACCCCAGCGGCGCGGCATACGCCCACGACGGCATCGGCCACGACCACGACTCCCTCGGCATCTTCCAGCAACGCCCGAGCTGGGGAACCGCCGCACAACGCATGGACCCGACCGCAGCCACAGACCTGTTCGTCGACGCGCTTCTCGCCGTGCCGAACTGGAGAGGCCTTCAACCCTCGTATGCCGCGCAGCTCGTCCAGCGGTCCGCCTTCACCAGCATCCCGGACGCGTCCAACGGCGACTCGTCCGTTGTCGGCGGCAACTACCTCGCCCAGCAGCCGCTCGCCGTCAGCCTGCTCACGACAATCACGGAGGACGCCTCACGGCTCGACTGCGGGGCCGGAACCGTGCCTCGCAGCGCCACCGGGACTCACGGGCTGCCGGTTACCTACACGATTCCCGCCACGACGAGTCCCCGAGCGCGGATCGCTGTCTCCTTCGCGTTGACGCAACTAGGGAAGCCATATCAATGGGGCGCCACCGGCCCAGCGGCATACGACTGCTCCGGACTGATGCAGTCCGCGTGGTCGCGCGCCGGGGTGGCCATCAGCCGAACCACCTACACGCAGATGAATGACGGGACGGCTACGGACGTCGCACGACTTCTTCCCGGCGATCTGGTCTTGACGCCCGGCAGCGACGGCAGCCTCGCGTTGCCTGGGCACGTCGGAATGTTCATCGGTGAGGGCCTCGTGGCCGAGGCGCCACAGACCGGCGACTTCGTCAAGGTAGTCACCCTGAACGGCTTCACAGCCCGAGGAATCTCTGCACTTCGCCACGTTGGCTAGGCCTCCGCGAGGGGACCGATCCAGACCCACCATCGCATGTCGCCCCGACTCCCCAAGCCGGCTACCTCAGTTTGACTACACCCCAGTAATCCCCGTGGGCACTGACACGCGCCGACATCTTGATGTCCTTGATGTTGGCGAACGAGGACTTGAACCCTCGGTTGCCAACGGCCGTGCTACCAGCCTGAGCGGCCCGGTAGAGATACCTCAAGACGCGGTCGTTCGAGGAGTAGTAGTTGAAGACAGCGCCCTCGACGGCGTTACTGAGAGCCCGCCAATCCCCATCGCTACCAATCGCCGCGCCCAGGAGATGAATCTCTCGGACCTTCGGAGCCGTACTGCTTGTGCCCAGCGTCTCGGCCGCTACGGCCATGACCCGCGCCCCCAAACTATGGCCGGCGAGAATGAAGGACGACGACTCCGTCCGCGCGAGGAGGCTAGCCAGAGCGACACCGGTCTTGTCGGCACGATTCTTGGCGGTGTGCCAAGGGTTCTTGATCAAGCCCGCGAGGACCGTGGGAGCCGTGAGCCACAGGTCTGCGTTCTTCACTGCAGCCTTGGCACCCTTCTTGGCAAGTGTTTTGCCACCCTCCTTCCCGGCCATGAGCATTGCTTGTCTGGGGGCGATGAACATGGCCAACTTCTTGAGGTCCTTGCTGCCCCAATGGACGAGGTAGACAGGCGAGTCCGGGTAGCGGGCAGCAATCACGTCTGTCCAGTTGTGGGCTTGCGTCTTGCCCTCCGTCAGGAAGCCGTTCGCGACGACGACTGGAACTCCTCCACCGTCGCGAACCCTTTCGATTCCGAAGGACTTGTCGTCGCCAACGTATGCCGACATGACACTGGCGCCCAGCCCACCGGCCAGTGCGCTACCTCCAGCGGCGACAACGAGAGTGCCACCGGCCATACCGAGTCCGCCGGCCGCGAGCGAGCCGCCACCGAGCGTTGCTAGGCCGCTGCTGACAGCCGCAGCACCAGATAGGCCTTGCAAGGATCCAATTGCACCGCCGACGGCAGCGGGAAGTCCCGTCCCCCCGGACGCAATCGTGACGGCCGCTCCGGCCGTGACGACGGCGGCGACAGTACCGACCTTGGTGACGGCAGCGAAGTTCCGCTTCTCGAATGCAAGAAGTTGTTCGTAGTCCGCGAGGTCGTGAACGAAGGTGAACGCCTTCTCGAAGCCTGGAATGTCATGGCGGTGCTCCGCGCAGTACTTCGGAACCCTGACGTCACGGATCCCTCGGCTCGCCATATTGCTGCACCCGGGCGCGGGGCATACCCCGGTGCGGGAGCCGCATGCGCTGCACAGGTAGACGTCCGTGACGTAGATCGGGCCACCGACCTTTGTGTGAGTCGAGAACGACATGCATTCGGAACACCAACCGTCTCGAGCCTTCTCAGTCAGCAACTCGACGTCGCTTGCCAGCGCCTCCGCCGTCGCCTTGAACCTCTTGGCGGCCTTCTCGTATGTTCCACCCTTCTCGGCGCTGCGGGTAAGCCGCGCCAACTTCTCCTGCTTCGCGTATGCCCACAGGTTGCGTACGAGCGCTGGGTTGTTTGCGAGGACCTCGGGTCCGTGAATCTCGGGATCGACATCGTCAAGCACTCCCCGCACCTCCAAGGTGCGGCCCCTGGGCGAGGTAACCGTGCAGGAGAAACCCCTGCCTCGGAGGCCCTTGAAGATCGCGACGGCTCTGCGCACAGATGAACGCTATCCGCGACTGGCGAGAGTTCGTCGAGGAATCCGCCCTACCCGCTTGGTGGTTGGGCGCAAGCACATGAGTCGTGACCGTCCGGACTCCGAAGGATCCGCCGATGCTCTACTCCAACACCCCGGCCGAAGGCACTCGCGTGACATCGCCCGCTCAGCGTCAACGATCTGAGCCATCACAATCACCAGGGCGCGTGCGAGTTGGGAACGCGGCCGAAGTCACCCACCTCGGCAACGGGCTGTCGGTCACTCCGTCTGGCGTTGCTGCGCACGAGCGAACCGGTACACACCCGTCGTCGTCCCGTCGACCTTGTTGTGGCCAGATTCCTCAAGCTCCCAGTCGACGGCCTCGATCTCGTCCAAGGTCCGCCCGGTGTATTGGTCCAGCGGTAGCTCCGCCAGGAAGCGAGAATCGCTCCGCCGGTGGGGCGCCCTCGGCCCGCCCCACCGGCGTCGTCGTGTGGTGGAGCTCCAAGGGCCGCGAACCCAGTTTGTGGACCCGCGACATCGCGGCCAGACCTGCCTTTCGCAAGTGTACTGTCGCGGGCTCTCCTCCGTCGGACTTGAAAAAGCCCACGTCTTCCCCTTTGCCATGTGATCCGGTGCGAGGCAGCATCTCACGCGAGGGTGCGACGGCGCCGACAGCCGGCGACGCGTGCGGCTGAAGCTGACGTTGCAATGCAACGACTGCGGCCACGCGTAGCGCGATCCCACGACCCGACCTCGAAGCGGCACATGTACCCCTTGACCGCTACCTGTTCAAGTGGTCGCCACCATCGACTGCCCTCCGCAAGCGCGATGGCAACTGGTGGAAGTCAGATGGTGCCCCGAGGGCAGCGTCACTTCTGACACGCGCGGGGCAGGCTCGCGCGAGTTGCGGAAGGTCCTCGCCATGTCAGCACCAACCATCGATATCCAACCCAACACCAACGGTCTACCCGGTCTGGGCGCCCTCGAGAACATGGTCGGCGCACTGCTGACCTTCGGCCTGGTCGCTGCCGTCGCGGGCGTCGCCATCTCGGCGATCGCGTGGGCGATCGGCTCGCATTCGTCGAACCCGCACGTCGCAGGCAAGGGCAAGACGGGCGTCCTCGTGGCCGGCGGCGCGGCACTGCTGATCGGTGCGGCCAACGCCTTGGTCACCTTCTTCAGCAACGTCGGCCAGTCGGTCCACTGACCATGGGCGTCTTCGCAATGCCCCACCGGGCTCGCTGGGCGATGACGATCGTGCTGATCGTTGGCCTGCTCGTCGCCGCCACCGCGACGGTCACGAGACACGCGGCATTCGGCCACGCCTCCGCCTCGCCGCCTCCGGCCGGCCCCTCCCAGCCGACAACGCCACGAGCGCAAGGCCCCATCCCCTCCACCGATCCGCAACCCGCCACGGGCAGCGATGCCGCGGTCATGGCCCAGCTGAACCGGATGCGACACCTCCCTGCCGTGAGCCCGCCCTCCGAGCCCGAGCCCTCGATCACCGGCGACGCGACCACCCAACCCGACCTGTATGCCGCTGAGTTCGTCCGCCGGCTCCTGACGCAGGACTTCCGCACACCTCGGGACCGTCACCTGGCGTGGGTTCAGTCCGAGTCAGCCAAGTCGACCGAGCCGCTGGTCGTGGGCCTTGTCCCCTCCGACCTGCGTGATCGCCTCGCCGCCTTCACCGTTACTGACGATGCCGACCATCCGGCCCTCGTCCCGGCAGCGGCGACCTGGACAGGGCTCGCCGGACACGCGGCAAACGACGCCACCACCGTCGAGCAGGTGATCGAGCCACTGCCCTGGCGCAATGCCGTCGCCGCCGGCCGGATCATCGACCCGGGCGTCACCTGTAGGATCGTCGGTGCCACCGTCACCCGGCACGAACAGGTCAACGGCAAGGCGACCACGGCGCAGACCAGCGTGTCGGTCACCCTCGCTATCGAAGGACCACCAACCCGCGCCTCCTGGGGTTTCGTCGCCATCATCGACGTCACCACCCTGCCGATGGGGGCCTCATGAGCTGCCCCCCGATCTTCGCCATGAGCCCGGTGTGTCTCGCCCTGGACGTGACCGGCGCCTCCGTGGGGTCCTCCATTGCCGACAGCGCGTTCTCGCACATCGCGGGCCAGTTCGGCGTCGCGGCAGCCAACGCCGCGTCCTGGCTGTGGCAGCAGCTCGACGAGGCAACCAGCCTGAACCTGTCCTCCCCCGGCCTGCTCAGGGAAATCGCCGCCACCGGCTCCATCGCCGTCGTGCTGTGCACGGCCTTGTTCCTCATCCAGGTCATCACCGGAGCCCTGCGTCGCGACCCGGGCGCCCTCGGCCGGGCCTTTAGCGGCCTGATCGTCAGTTTCGTCGGCTCCGCCCTGGCCCTGGCCATCACCCGCGTTGGCCTGGGCGCGGTCGACTCCCTCAGTGCCGGCTTCGTCCAGTACACCGCCGGCACCAACATCGCCGGCCTGGGCAGCAAACTCTCGTTCGTCGCGCTCAACGGTGTGGAGAACCCGGCCGCGATCCTGCTGTTCTCGGTCGTCATCATCGCCGCTGTGGTCGTGGTCTGGGCAGCCTTGATGATCCGCAAGATGACCCTGATCATCGCGGCCGTCCTCGCCCCGCTGGCGTTCTCCGGCGCCACCGCCGACATCACCCGCAGCTGGGTCCGCAAATGGGTCGAGCTGGTCTGCGCCCTCGTCGCGTCCAAGCTGCTGCTCGTCATCATCCTGAGCATCGGGGTGGCCGCCCTCGACGGCGCCGGCCAGAACGGCACCGGGGCCGGGCAAGCCACCACCCAGCTCGCCGCCGGGTCGCTGATCCTGATGCTCGGGGGGTTCGCCCCCTGGGCCTCGATCAAGATGTTCACGTTCGCCGGCGAGAGCCTGTATGCCGCGCACGCGGCCGTCGGGCACGCCAAGGCCGGCGGACAGGCCGCGATCGCCGCCCCACAGAAGGTCGCCGCCCTGCACCGGCAGGCCACGGCCATGACCGCCAGGTCTGGGACCTCGTTTCCCGCCCCGCCTCGCGCGAGCGCGAACCAGCCGACCGCTGAGAACGTCAAGACCTCCCGGCCCACCGGAGGCGTCGGAACCACGTCGGCGGCCGGGCAGGGAACCGCTGGGACGGTCGGGAGCACCGGGAGCGCCGCAGCCGCCACCGGGCCGGCCGTCCCAGCCATCGCGGCCGGAGCCGCAGCCGCCACCGCCGCGAAGGCGGCGGTGGACAAGGCCGCCGATGCGACCCAGTCCGCGACCGGGGCCACTGCGCCGACCCAACCGGCTCGGCCGCAACCCAGCCAGCCGCCCACCAGAGGACCACAGTCATGACCGACACGACCACCCCGTTGACCGTCCGCTTCGCCCGGCGACCCCGCCGCGGGCTCCTCCTCGGCCTGTCGGCGCCCCGCGTCGTCTGCCTCGCCCTGGCGCTCGCCATCCTCATCCCGGCGTTGTTCACGACCGGCGCGATCGGCGCAGCGATCACCCTCCCCGTCTGGGGCGGGCTGATCGCGGCCGTCTTCATCCGGGTCGGCGGCCGCGTCGCCGTCGAGGCTGCGCCAACGGCCGCCCACTATCTACTTCGCCGGGTCACTGGCCAGACCCGCTATCGGGTCCGGCCAGGCAAGCCGCGACCCGCCGGCACTCTCGCCCTGCCCGGTGACGCAGCTGCGGTCCGGTTCCTCACCGACGGCGAAGGCGGCCCGGCGATCCTGCACGACCCGCACGCGCAAACCCTAACCGTCGCCGGGATCGTCTCCCACCCGGCATACGTGCTGCTGTCCTCCGACGAGCAGGCCCGCCGCGTCCACGCCTGGGGACGGGCCCTCGCCGCAGTCGCTGGCTCCGGGACCGGCACCCGCCTGCAGATCCTCGAGCTGACCCTGCCCGACGCCGGCCGCGGCATCACCGGCTGGTGGGACAGTCACCGGGTCAGCGCCGACGGGACCTTCGCCGCCGTCGCCTACGAGGAGCTGATGCGGACCTGCGTCGTGGGCACCGCCTCGCACCGCACGCTGATTGCACTGTCCCTCGACCTGCGCAAGAGCCGGCACTGGATCCGGCAAACCGGGCGTGGCCTGCAGGGCGCCGTCGCGTTCCTGCGGCAGGAGATGGCCTCGCTCGAGGCCGGGATGCGCGCCGCCGAACTCTGCGTCGGGACCTGGCTCGATGAGAGCGACCTCGCCGCGACGCTGCGCACGGCATACGACCCCGGCTTCGGCCTGCAGGACCCGCCCCCGACCGCGAACCTGGCCACCGCCGGACCCGTCGCCGTCGACGAACACTGGGACCATCTGCGCCACGACACCGCCTACTCCGCCGTCCTGTGGGTCAGCGAATGGCCCCGGGTCGGGGCGCCGACGTTCTTCCTCCACGCCCTGGTCTTCCAGCCCGGCATCCGCAAGACCCTCTCCCTCACCATGGAACCGGTCGCGGTCGACGCCGCTATGCGCGACATCCGCAAAGCCAAGGTCGAGTACGCCACCGAGGCCGCGCAGAAGGCCAAGATCGGCGCCATCGCCGACCTGTCCGACAGCGTCGAACGCGAGGATGTAGCCGACCGCGAACGGGCCCTCATCGCCGGCCACGCCGACATCCGGTTCACCGGACTGCTCACCATCACCGCTCCCACCCGGGAAGAGCTCGAAGGTGCCGTCGCCGAGGTCAGCCGGGCCGCGATCCAGTGCGGCTGCGAGACCCGCCGCCTCAACGGACAACAGGCACGCGCGTTCACCGCCGGCGCGCTCCCCCTCGCCCGGAAGCTGCACTGAGATGGCCCGCTCGCGTTCCGACGCCGCCTTCTACTCCCCCGCCGGACAACGACGCCGTATGCCGGTGCCTCGACTTCCGCGGCCTCATCGGGTGGGCCCTTCGGTTGACTCCGCCCCGGCCACCGCGGCGGACGAGGATCGGACGGCGTACCTACCGGCGGGCGGCGAGGACGGACCCGAGGCCGGCCGGTCCTGGCGACGACTGCACGTCCCGCCCCACCGGGCCACCTCCGACGTCGTGGCCGGTGCCTACCCCTTCCTCGCCGAAGCCGGCCTGGGCTCCGACGGGGTGTTCATCGGCCAGGACGCCTGGTCCGGCGGCGGCTTCTGCTTCGACCCGTGGGTGCTCTACGGCAAGGGCGTCATCACCAACCCCAACTGCCTGCTCGCCGGGGTCGTCGGCAAGGGCAAGTCGTTCCTGGCCAAGTCGATGGCCATGCGCTCGATCGCGTTCGGCCGGCGGGTTTACGTTCCGGGCGACCCCAAGGGCGAATGGAGTGCCGTCGCTCACGCGGTCGGCGGCGTGGCCATCCAGCTCGGCGGCGGGTCAGCCAACCGGCTCAACCCCTTGGACCCTGGCCCCCGCGACCCGTCGTTGCCCGAGCACGCTTGGGAGCAACTGGTCGCGACCCGGCGACGCGTCCTTGTCGGGTCGCTCGCATCAGCGGCACTCGGGCGACCGCTCGTCGCGGTCGAGCACACCGCCCTCGATGTCGCTCTGCGCTCGGCGATCTCCGGCGCAGTCGTTCCGACACTGCCCGGGGTCGTCGATGCCTTGTTGGAACCGCGCGACACCTTGCCCGGCGCCAGCATCCTCGAGCTAACCCGCGACGGACGGGACCTCGGCCACGCCCTGCGCCGCCTCGTCGCCGGCGACCTCGCCGGGCTCTTCGACGGCCAGTCGACCGTCGCCTTCGACCCGAGCCTGCCGATGGTCTCCCTCGACCTGTCCGCGATCCAGGGATCCGATCAGCTGATCGCCATGGTCATGACCTGCGCGTCAGCGTGGATGGAAGCCGCGCTCGCCGCCGACGACGGTGGGCAACGCTGGGTCATCTACGACGAGGCGTGGCGACTGATGCGCCAGCCCGCGCTCCTGGCGAGGATGCAGTCCCAGTGGAAGCTCTCCCGTGGGTTGGGCATTGCCAACCTGCTCATCGTTCATCGCCTGTCCGACCTCGACGCCGTCGGCGACGCCGGCTCCGAAGCCCGTGCCCTGGCCCGCGGCCTGCTCGCCGACTGCTCGACCAAGATCATCTACCAGCAGGAAACCAGCGAAGCCCCCGCCAGCGCAGCCGTCCTCGGACTGTCCACCGCCGAACGCGACCAACTGCCCGATCTTCAACGAGGAGAAGGCCTTTGGCGCGTCGGCCAGCGCAGTTTCGTGGTCCGACAGAGGGCGACGGCCATCGAAGAATCGCTCTTCAACACGGACGCCAGGATGATGACAAACCCTTGAAGTTCCCGTGATACCCACACCCTCCCTTGGCGCCCCACACGCGGCTGCTAGGGACGGCCCTGCAGGATCGGCGGCCGGCCAGACTCGGTCCAGTTTGCGGCGGGCTATTCCTCCCGGCGCTCGTTGTGGCGGGCAGATTCGCTGCCGGACTCAACCGACTGGAAGAACGCGAGGGCTTTTGCCCGCAACGCGGCTTTTGGTGCGGACCCGCCAGATTCCCAACGAGCGACAGTGGCGGGCGAAACGCCAACGGACAATGCGACCTCAGTCCGGGAGAGGCCAGCCTCGCGCCGCCTCCGTAGAAGGTCTGCGCCGGCGTTGTCGTCCGACGGCTCCTGGCCTGTCGAAAGGCCGACTCCCGGCGCTGCTGGCGGCGTCAGGTCGCCGGCGACGTGCCAGTCTGTACCGCTGAGGTCGACGGCGCACCCGGTCGCCATGAGCCGTTGGGCCAAGGATTGGCGCTTTCCCACAGAGTTGTCTAGACGAACCACGTGGCGACCGTGAATGTCGCTGAACGACTTAACTGCACCCAACTCCACGATAATCGTGCGGTCTGGGTCTCGGCCCATGGCCATCCCGGCCTCGAACAGGACATTCGGGCGTGGCTGCATTTGGGCTTGCGATTCGGGATCACCGGGGTAGGTCAACGACTCATGCAGATAGGCGACATCATCAGGAGTCTGCAGGACAAGAACCGCCTGAGCCGCGCCGAATGCGGCATCGAGAACGTCGCCAATGTATGGGGACCCTTGGCCGGTCATGTCGATGGCTTGCGACCACTCGATTGGCTGCAGGCCTAGCGACCGGAGAAACTCGAACGTGGCCCTCCGGGCGAGTTCATTGCGCCCGTGGATCACGAAGACCTTGCGCGGATCAGCGTGGCCGCTACTCACCTCAGGTATCCTTTCATCGAGCTTCGGGAACCAGAGGGGCCCTCCCACCAGCGTAGTTTCGCAGATGCCTTGACTACCCGGACCCCGCGGCGAAACGCAAGAAGCCGCCTCTGACGGGGTTCAAGCGCACGGTTGGTAAGAGCCCCTAAGGCTGCCCC